>Ga0310343_10000605_pt1 | contig 17290 bp, 19 predicted proteins | sample HC15DNA2025_MG_FD_203519 | JGI IMG/M metagenome (GOLD analysis project Ga0310343, IMG submission 203519) | Marine microbial communities from station ALOHA, North Pacific Subtropical Gyre - HC15-DNA-20-25_MG | ecosystem: Environmental > Aquatic > Marine > Oceanic | place: Pacific Ocean: North... | reverse complement strand
GCAATTATAGTTGCAGCCTTCAGCAATGCGAAGATAAGCAACAAATTTATTTTTTTCTACAAAACGAGGTATTTCCTCATCTGCAATAAATTCCGGTATTTTTGAAACTTCATTAACGATTTCCCCTTTTTCTACTCGGTCTAAAACCTTGGCTATCTTTTGATAATCTCCTGTTCCAACCAAAGCTTTTATTGCAGGTATTTCTTTTAGAAGTTCATCTTTAAAATGCTGAGCCATACAGCCTGCAACTATTACTTCCTTTCCTTGATTGGTATATTCTAGAATTTTTCTAATAGATTCTTCTCTGGCTGTTTCAATAAAACTACAAGTATTAACAACAACAACATTTGCATCATTTATATTGCTGTCAACTGCATAACCCTCTTTATCTAATAAGCCTTGCATATGTTCAGTATCAACAAGATTTTTCTCACAGCCAATATGACTAAATGCAATCTTAGAAAGTTTTTTTTCTTTTACATTGAGACTATTTTGTTTCACAACTGGAAAAATAAGAATTAAAAGATTTAAAAAGCATTTCGCCTATAACTCTAATGCCAAGATAATATTAGGATAGATAATGTAAATAACAAACTTTCATTTTGTATGGCCCTTAAGACTTTAAACAGAAGAAATAAAAAAGATTTGAAATGGCCAAAAATTATAATCGCAATTCTTGCCACTATAGGCATAGTTGACACAGGTTCGATTACTTTAAAAAACTGGGGATTATTTACTTCTCTTTCATGCCCAGGAATACAAAATGGTTGTGAAACAGTTTTAAATAGTCCTTGGGGTACTTTATTTGAAAATAATCAAGTTAATATACCTCTCTCATTAGCAGGATTTATAACGTATTTATCAATATTAGTTATCACGATAATACTTTCGCTTAATTTAATTTCCCCAAAAGAAAACCTAAATAAGTTTTTATGGTGGTTAGTATTTCTAATTTCTTGTGCGTCATCAACATTTAGTTTTTTATTGATAAATATAATGTTTTTTAAGATTCAAGCATATTGCTTTTTTTGTATACTTTCAGCAATTTTATCGTTTTCTATCTTTATAATTTCTATGATTGGAGCAAAGTTCGAAAGTAGAGAACCTATGATTTTTAGAGGTTTTATTTTAGCCATTAGTGTTCTACTAGGGGGCCTAATTTGGTCAACAAACGTTGACCCCTCTAATGCTATTGATGTTTCAAGCCCCACTGAAAATGTTTCGCCAATTATTACCACTTCAAGCTCTCCCCAAAAGGTAAAATTTGCAAAATTTTTAAAAGAAAACAATGTCGTTATGTACAGTGCGTATTGGTGCCCGCATTGCCACGATCAGAAACAACTATTTGGTAGAGAAGCGGCTAAAGAATTAAAAATAGTTGAATGTGCTAGAGATGGCAAAGATAATCAGTATGAGCTATGCCAAATAAAAGGTATTAGTGGATTTCCCTCGTGGGAAATCAATGGAGAAATTTTAAGTGGTACACGAGATTTGAATGATTTAGCAACAAGAACTGGCTATCAAGGAGATTCTAATTTTTAATAAATCTTTTATAAATTTTTTTATTTATTTGTTGTCTTGTATGGCATTCCCAATTTTTATCTTTATCTGGAAAATCATCTCTAAAATGACCTCCCCTACTCTCTTCTCGAAATAAACAAGCTTTTAATAAAGTCATAGTTGTTATTTGTCTATTCTTTAAATCTAGTAAAAGATTAAGTGCTCTCCTATTGCGTTCACTCAGTTTAATTTTTTGATCAGATTTTATTTTCTCAAGACTACTAAGTAAAGGATTTTTTTGTACTAGATAAATATCATTTTGAATATACTTTAGAAAGTTGCTCATATTTATCTTATTTCGAGAGACACCTAAATTTGACCAACATAATTTTCTTAATTCATCAATTTTTTCAGCAATTTTAGAAATTTGATCTTCTTTCGGATCTTGAATATCTAACTCTTGAAATGATCTATCAATTTTTACAAATTTAGGAGGATCATTTAAAACGATGAAAGACATTTTTCTCGCAAAAACAAGGCATTCCATCAGTGAATTACTTGCCAACCTATTAGCACCATGCACACCCGTTGAAGCAACTTCTCCCACAGCGTACAATCCTTTTCTTGTAGAAGAAGCATTTAAATTAGTTTTTACACCTCCCATCCAATAGTGTGCTGCAGGAGCAACAGGAATAACCTCATTCAAAGGGTTAACACCATAATCCTGACATCGACTTAAGATAGTGGGAAATCTCTCTACAATTTTTTCTGGATCAATATATCTAAGATCTAAGCCAACATGATCAATATTATTATCATGCATATTCTTCATGATTGCTCTACTTACTTGATCTCTAGAAGCTAAATCACGATGTTTAAGATTTTTAACTGGGCTATCACCATTTTTATCAACCAAGATAGCGCCTTCTCCTCTAAGTGCTTCAGATATTAAGAAACAAGGTGCTCCATAAAATTTTAAAGCAGTTGGATGAAATTGAACAAACTCTAAATCTTCAATAGCAGCACCAGCTTTCCATGCAAGAGCAATTCCTTCTCCGGAGGATTGAGCAGGATTGGTTGTGTTAGTAAATAAATGACCTCCTCCACCTGTAGCCAAAACAACAGCTCTCGATTTTATCCAGTATAAATTGGCCCCATCAAGAACCTGAACTCCCTTACATTCTTCATTTTCAATAAGAAGTTCAGTTACTCTTACACCTCTACAGTGAAGAATATTTTTTTTATTTTCAACATGATCTTCTAAAACTTCAACTAATGCTCTTCCAGTACGATCTTTTACATGCAAAACTCTTCTTCGAGAATGCGCTGCCTCTAATGTAGTAGATAGTTGATTAGAACTTTGATCAAAAATCATGCCTAAATTCTGCAACCTGTCAACACAACCTGGGGCTTCTTTAACCAGCATTTCTACAGCTTGAATATCACAAAGTCCATCCCCTGCTTTTAAAGTATCATCAGCATGAAGATCGAAAGAATCATCTTGCCTAATAACAGATGCTATTCCTCCTTGCGCCCATCTACTGGAGGATACCTTGCTTGTATTTCTATTTAAAAGAAGCACTTTTAAATTTTTTGGCAATTCAAGAGAAGCCATAAGTCCTGCAGCTCCAGCACCTATAACTATTACATCCCAATTATTTATCGGAATAGGTTCTTGCGAAAATGGAGGCCTTAACATTAAACCAATCCACTAAGAGTTGGTTGAAGAATTGCTAAAAAAATAAAAATACCATCAACAAGTAATGTCGTTTGAATTACATAACTGGAAACTAATAGTGCTTTGCCATTAGTCGTATTAATCGTGGCAGAATCAAAAATTTCTTTTGAAATAAACCAAAGAATTAGTGCAACAAAAACAATAATCGATAATGATTTGATTTGAATAAGATTCTCTGACGTTTTTTGAAGAATTAGAGGTGCAGTATCAGAATCTGCTGTAATGACCTTTTTCCATTCATCCATTAATCCAATCAAAAATATTGTAATGTCAGTTACTGCAGTTCCAAATAAAGAAGAGATATAAAAACTAGAACCAATTTTCCAATCAGTACCCAGTCCAATTAAAGCCAATGGAAGAACTACAGCCTCAACAGGAATGTGTAGAATGGGAAATGGACTTAACCATCCCCAGAACAAACATCCACCAAGCCAACTCCCTGATACTCCAATTAATAATGAACTAACAATAAACCATTTATTTGATTTTTTTTTGTGCAAAACAAATGCTCCCAATAGAATTACAAAAGTAAAACAAAGAGCACTAATAGGTTCTAATCTAACCCATGGAGCCTGAACAAAAATAGGTAAAATTACAAAAAAAGAAGACCACAATCTTAAAGAAACTGGCTTTGATAAAAAAGTAATATCATATGAATCATTTGTTATTTGCGATTCATAATTCAATTTATCTTTCACTTCAATTTTTTTTGTAATTAATTCTTTCAATGAATAAACTTTTTGGATTATTTTAATTAATTTAAATCGTGTTTTAAAAAACTGCGAATAACTTACTTTAATAAATCAAAGGGTCTTAATTTAAAAATTATATCTAGTATTTTAAAAGTATTTAATACACTTTGAGTGATTTATGAGTTTAAAATAAAATAGAAAAAGGATTATTGGAATTTAATTGTGTGGCAAGAAATTAATTACAAAGAAGATTCAAATAATTTTTTGGTTCCTAATATTACCTATAAAATAAATCCAGCAGAAATTGAAAGCATAGAAGCTAATTCCATTGCGCAAGAAATAGGATTTGAATCAGGTGATTCCATAATTAGTATTAATGGAAAAAAACCAAGAGATTTAATCGATTATCAAATTCTCATCAGTGAAGAAATTTTGAATATATCAGTTTTAGATAAAAATGATAAAATTCACAATATTAGTATAGAAAAAGATCAAGACGAAAGTTTAGGTATTAATTTTAAAGATGCATTGTTTGATTCAATCAAGCAATGCAATAACAGATGTCCATTCTGTTTTATAGATCAACAGCCAAGCGGTAAAAGAAAAAGTCTTTACATCAAAGATGATGATTATAGATTAAGTTTCCTTTATGGCTCTTATCTAACTCTAACGAATTTAAAAAAAGAAGACTGGGTAAGAATTTCTACGCAAAAGCTATCCCCACTTTTTATTTCTGTTCATGCTACTGACCCTGATACTCGAGAAAAATTATTAAAAAATAAAAACGCCGGAGTTATTCTTGATCAAATCGCCTGGTTTGAAAAAAACTCTATTCAAATACATGCCCAAATTGTTGTATGTCCAGAGATAAATGACGGGGAAATTCTTGAAAAATCAATTTTTGAACTTGCTAAATTTCACAAAAAAACTTCTCAAACAGTCCTTTCAGTTGCAATAGTTCCTGTTGGACTTACAAAATTTAGACCTGAAAATGATGGCTTAAAGTCAATAGATTCAGAATATGCAATAAAAATCATTCAACAAGTAGAAAGAATTCAACACTCATTGCAAAAGAGACTTGGAACTCGTTTTTGTTGGCTATCAGACGAATGGTATTTAATAGCTGGTAAAACTTTACCTAGTTATAAAACCTACGAAAATATGCCACAAGAATCTAATGGAGTAGGATCAATTAGAAGCTTTTTAAATACATTAAATGAGAAAACTAAAAATTTACCCCAAAAATTGGAAAAGTCCAAAAGAGTCAGTTGGGTTGTTGGTAAATTAGTTTACGAAGCACTAATTCCTACGGCTAAGAAATTAAACTTAATTGAGAAATTGACAATAAATTTATATGGTTTGCCCAGCATTTATTGGGGACAAGAACAAGTTGTTACCGGTCTTCTAACTGGAGAAGATCTTATTTACGGACTAAAAAATAAAGATTTAGGAGAGGCTATTTACATACCATCAATTATGTTGAAGCTTAATACTGACTTATTTTTAGATGATAAAAAAATTAAAGAAGTTGAGAATCAATTGAATACCAAAATTCACGTTCTTGATGATTCAAATGATATTATAGATACTTTGATTGGATCATCTAGTAAACCGATACTATAAAAAATGTTTAGAAAAGTAATAAATCCTGTTTTATTTTTGCCTATTGCTCTATTTCTAAACCCTATTAATGTACTTTCGAGCGAAACAAAGAATAATATAGATAAGATTTTAGAAGAAAAATCAAATAAGCTTTTTATTAGTTATGAAGATATAGAAAAAATTATTTTAAATAATCAAGAGTTAAAGTCATTAGAAAATTTAGTTAGCTCGGCTGGCTTTAACCTTTCAAGTCAAGTTTCTAAAAGATACCCTTCTTTAGATTTGCAAGCCAATGGATTACCAAAATATGTCTCAGGTAAACAGTTTAGTAGCAATTCAGAGACTCTAAAAACATCACAATTTACGGCTAATCCTTCTCTTAACATAAGATGGGATTTAATAGACCCCCTCAGAGGATCAGAGATTAAAATCGCGAAAGAAAATTTTAAAATAGCAGAAAATAATTATGAGATTAAGAAAAAAGATTTAATTCAAGAAGCAAGAAAAAGGTACCATAAGTACCAAAAGTCATATCAGGAGATCCAAAATAAAAAATTTGCACTTGATTTGTCTACAACCAGCTTAAATAATGCTAAAGCAAAATTAGATGCAGGAATTGGAACAAAATTTGAAGTTCTAGAAGCAGAAGCTCAATTATCTCGAGATAAACAGTCTCTTAATGAAAAGAAAATTGAACATGAAATTAACAGAATTTCCCTTAAAGAGATTCTTAACATAAAGGAAGATTTCGAAATTATTAACGAACAAAATTTAACAGGTTTTTGGAATCATAGATTGAATAAAAATGTTAATGCAGGTTTGGAAAATAATCTTTCACTAAAAAACCTCATTCTTCAAAAATCAATAAAAAACAATCAAGCAAATATTTTCTTATCTCAGAATAAACCTAATATTTACATTAGCAATACTTTCTCCAGTACCTTTTCAAGAGGTGATTCTCTATCAACAAAAATTGATTCTGAAAAATCAGGATCTAACTATACAAATACAATAAGTCTAAATTTTTCATGGAATTTATTTAATGGCGGACAAAATAAAAACTCTTATAAATCAAAAATTGCAGATGCAGAAGCTGAAGAATATGCTTACAAAAATCTAGAAAATGTTTTGACCACAAATATTAGTGAAGCATATTTAAATCTAAAATTAAATGAAGAAAAAATAATTTCCTCTATGAAAGAAATTAAATCTAGTAAAGAGTCTGTAAGACTTTCCAGACTTAGATATGATGTTGGGATATCAACTCTCAAAGATGTACTGGTAAGACAAAGTGAATTAAGTAATGCAAAATCAAAAAATATTAATGCTATTTATAATTACAACTTAAATTTAGATAAATTAGAAAGATTAACTTTGCTTGAAGTAAGTAAAAAGTGTTTAGATGACAAAAAAAATAAAATTAACGATACTGAATCTTTTTGCAATATTCAACAATGAATCAACCAAATTTAAACAATAAGCAACTAAGTGAATTACATTCTTTATTTGAATTAGTTAGTAAACGCCAAATAAAAGATTTCGGAAATATTAGTGCTAGCAATAAGGAAGACGGATCATTAATAACAAGTTGTGATTTATGGAGTGATAAAACAATCGTAGATGGTTTAGCTTCAATAGCTCCAAATGAAGGTGTTCTTAGTGAAGAAGGGGGGAAGCATATTCCTAATTCAAAAGCATATTGGATTGTTGATCCACTTGATGGGACAACGAATTTCGCCGCAAGTATTCCGTACTGGTCTATATCAGTAGCTAGATTTGTAGACGGTAAACCTCAATCATCTTTCTTAATAATACCTACATTGAAAAAAAAGTTTGTCTCTATTAAAGGCCAGGGTGTTTGGTTAAATAACCAAAAAATAGAACGTAAACAAAATAATAACCAAAGTAAATGTATTTCTTTATGTAGTAGATCTATAAAAATTTTGCAAAAACAACCTAACTCAGTTTTTCCAGGCAAAATAAGACTTTTAGGCGTATCGAGTTTGAATTTAACAAGTGTAGCGATGGGACAAACTTTCGGAGCAATAGAATCAACGCCAAAAATATGGGATATTGCAGCAGCCTGGCTTTTATTAGAAGAACTAAATTGTCCTATAAAATGGTTAGGAACAGATCCTTCAAAATTAGTTGCAGGACAAGACATGAGCAATATTAATTTCCCATTGATTGCTGGTAGGTCAATAGAAAAAATTGAAATCTTAAAGCCATGGGGTAATTTATTAATAGCAAAATAGTTGCATCATCAATTAATAATTACTTGAAAAATTGATTAATCAGATACAATAAAACAAAATACATGAGATAAATATTTGAAGAAAGTTTATATGCAGCGCAGTTCAACTTGGATATTAAAAAGTTTGTGGGGGGCTTGCGAGAGATGGAGCAAATCTGATTGTATCGATTTAAGCGCTGCATTTGCCTATTACACGCTACAATCATTTTTTCCTATCCTTTTAATTTCTCTTTCTATTGCATCATGGTTTTTAGGTAAACAAGACGGTTTAGATCAACAAATAGTATCAATATTAACTGAATATTTACCTGACAAAAGTGCTGTAGATATTGTAGAAACTACTTTATTTAAATTAATTGATCAAGGTTTTGGCGCAGGAATTCTAGGAGCTATTTTTTTACTTTTGACTGCAGGAAACGCCTATTTATCCTTACAAAGAGGTTCTGATAGGCTATGGGAGGATGAGCTGCCCTCTAGAAGAGGAAACGCTGCTTGGCAAGAGCAGGCTTCTAGATTTCTCAGAAATAGAGTTGAAGCTTTTTTAATAGTATTTTTTATAGGATTCTTAATGGTTCTAGATCAGATTAGTGCGAATCTTAGGATGATCCCCAGTAACGTTTTGGAAAATCTTACAAAATCTAATAATTTAATTTCTTATTTTTTACAAAAGTTACCGCTATTACAAGTTGGTCAATTTGCAATACCATTAATTGGCTTTTCTTTAATGGCTCTTCTATTACAAGCCCTTCTACCTAGTAGAAAAGTTCCCTTGAGGCCTCTTTTGCCTGGATCTTTTCTTATTGGAATTGGCTTAACTACTTTAAATCTAGCAGTAAGTAAAAGTATTCTATCGCTTGGTGTAAGATTTCAAGCATATGGTTTTATTGGAGGATTTCTTGTACTAACGTTATGGGTCTGGTTACTCGGAGTGATTTTGTATTTTGGACAGTGCTGGAGCGTTGTTATTGCTAACATGTCTATAGTGAGTAAAAAAAGAAAAAAGATTTCTTAAACTCTAATGACTTCTTTTCTTAAATTTAATAAAAATTTTCTTTCTATTACATTCATACTACTTATTGCTGTTCCTATTTTTGGGATAAATTTTCTTATAAGCTTTCTTGGTAATATTTTGCTACTTTTATTCCTGATTCCCCTTCTATTGTTATTGCTAATATTTATAAATTTTAACTCTTACAAATCAAAAGTTAATAAATGTGGCAATTGTGGGTCAATATCTTTAGGTATTAGTGAAACTTGCATTAACTGTGGCGCAAACTTAGAAAATATGAAAAAAACAAATGAAGTTTACAAAAAACCTGGGGAAAGTACCATTGAAGTGAAGGCAGAAGAAATAAAATAAATATTTAACCTATTCCAATTTGTCGAAGGATACTTTGTCCAGTGATTAATTCAGTACCCAAACCAATCAAAATACCCATCATGGCCATACGACCGTTCCATGTTTCAGCAAAATTAACAAAACCAAATCTTTGTTGATTTTCATTATTCATAATTAACTATATCTCTTTTATTATTTTAACGTTTTAAGGGAGGATTTATGATAGATAATAAATTAATTATTTCACATGTCTAAGCCCATCTACAGGTCTATATTCATCACCAGTTAATTCCTCGTATATGATGGCTGGCAAACCTGTATCGAACATTGTTTGCAATGCTTCCTTTAACATAGGATTCCATCCTCCAGTACTTACTTTCCCATGTCTAACGGTCCAGTCCCAAGTTCCTTGGAGATCCCTCGGTATTCTACCCTCTCTATCTCTCCGGGCAACTAAATCTAAGGACTCAACTAAACCAACAATAATGGGATTTTTACCATAAGAAGGGGTAAGACTTAGTTCAAGCCTGACAGGATCTTCTTTGACCATTTTCAAGCGAAACCTTGGTGGCAACTTTAGAGATCTTATGACCGCTGAAACAATTTTTGTTCTTAATTCCAATTTTTATACCTTAAATTTTTAATTGATTAATCAGTAGTTGAACCCTTTTCTTCAAGGGGGGAATCATTATCATTTGAAAATCTCACCGTTAATAGTTCCTCTTCTGTTATATTTCCCGCTTTATCAAGAAGTTCAGGATGTATTGTGTATTTTTTCTGTTTTAAATTTGATTTGTAAAAGTGTTTTTTTTCATTACCAGAAATACTCCATCCATTTGACATCACTTTAAAAGCTTTCCAAACAAGATAAGTTAGGGCTGCAGAATATAATATCGGGAAAAGAATAGTCATTAAGTTTATCTAAATGTTAAAGCTTATGGTACATATAATAGCCCGAAAAAAAGAAAATTAGCTAATTTAAATAAAAAAATTCGGCCTAAACTAAATTTATTATTTTTTAGTAGTTATAGTGAAAATACACAATTATTGTGTATCAAATGAATTCGAATAACATAAGAAATTCAAACTCTAAAAGTTACAAACATAAGATACTATTAATATCTTCGGCGATCACAATGGGTATCTTATCCCCAACAAATATAATAAAAACCAAACCATTAATTAATCAAAAATTTAATGACACATATAGATATTCAAACAGATCTTTTGTTACTGAAGCTGTTGAAAGAACAGGTCCTTCTGTAGTAACAATTGAAACTCAAAAATACGTAGGAAAAAGAAAATTATCAAGAGATTCTCAACTATTTTTAGACCCATATTTTGAAAGGTTTTTTGGATTAGATTTACCCTACGACAATCAGCCAAGCATAGAACAAAGCCAAGGTAGTGGATTTATATTTGCAGATGGACTTGTAATAACTAATGCTCATGTTGTTAATGGGTCAGATAAATTGATTGTTGGTTTAAACAACGGAAAAAAGGTACAAGGAAAATTAATAGGACAAGACATCTTTACCGATTTGGCTTTAGTGAAAATTGAAGGAAAAGGACCTTGGCCAAAAGCAAAGTTAGGGGATTCATCAAAAATTAAAGTTGGTGATTGGGCAATCGCAGTTGGTAATCCATTCGGACTAGAAAACACAGTTACTCTAGGTATTATTAGCAATTTAAAAAGAAACGTCACCCAATTAGGTATATACGATAAAAAACTTGAACTTATTCAGACAGACGCGGCTATTAATCCTGGGAATTCTGGAGGTCCACTACTGAATAGTAATGGAGAAGTGATTGGGATTAATACTCTAATCAGATCAGGTCCAGGAGCAGGTTTAAGTTTTGCAATCCCAATAAATAAAGCTAAAGAAATTGCCTATCAGCTTATAAAAAATGGAAAAGTAATACATCCTATGATTGGGATAAGTCTTATAGATGAAAATAACCTTGAAACAAATTATAAATCTGTAAAAGTTAGTTATGTAGTACCTAATAGCCCAGCTGATAAGAGTGGGATTAAGGTGAATGACATAATCATAAAAGTGGGTAATGAAAATATTGAAACATCTTCAGATGTCACAAAAAAAATAACTAAAAATGGTATTTATCAATCAATAGATATTTTGTTAAAGCGACGTAATAAAATTATTAAGTTAAAAGTAACACCAACTGACATAACTAATTTATAAAATAAGTAAAAGCTTCAATGATTATATTCTTTAAATATTTACACCCATCTAGAAATACAATAGCCATTTACACACCACAGCCTGAAATACATTCAATAAAACTTTCATTAGAATCAACAATTTTAAATTGTTATCTGAAATCATTATTTTTCAGGTGAATTATAAAAATATCTTTTGATTTCAAAATAACAAATATGATAATTACGAATGATAAATAAGTTATCTTCTCTAAACGGATATAAACTTTTATAAAAATATTCAAATTTAATCAAAAATATTATTTATTAATACTATTTTCTACTATTTTTTTTTTCTAAATAATACTCGTAATCACTATCGTATATATTTAACTTTGAATCTTTAATTTCTATAATTCTATTTGCAACTCTTGAAATGAAATATCGATCATGTGAAACAATTAATAAAGAACCTTTATAATTCTTAATTGCTAATTCTAAATTTTCTTTAGATTGGAGATCTAAATGATTGGTTGGTTCATCCAATAGAAGAAAATTGCTTGGGTTCATTATCATCAGAGCTAATGCTAATCTTGCCTTTTCACCCCCACTAAGTTGTTTAATATACTTAAAAACATTTTCATTTTGGAAACCAAAACCTCCTAAAAATGTTCTTACTTCTTTTTGTGACCATTCTGGAGATTTATCACATATTAAATCAATTACCTTTGCTTCAAGAGAAAGAGCTTCAGCCTGGTTCTGTTCGTAATAGCTAGTAATTATATTATGTTTACCAAAATTAATTTCACCGATTTCAGGAGATATTTTTTTCATGATAATTTTTAGCAATGTAGATTTACCACATCCATTAGGTCCCAATATTGCTATCTTCTCCCCCGAAGAAACCTTCAAATTTACATCTAAAAAAAGAATTTTATCCTCATAACTATGAGATAAATTTTTGATGGTTAAAACTGATTTTCCCGAACGAGGACACTTTGGGAAATTAAAAGCAGGACTTTTTGATTTTGATCTTGGAGCATCAATTTCAGAAATCTTTTTTAATTGTTTTTCTCGACTCTTTGCCTGAGAACTTCTAGTTGCGCTTGCTCTAAATCTATCTATGGTTTTTTTCTGAATCAAAATTTCTTTTTGTTGTAACTGATATGCTTTATTTTGTGACTGTTCATTTAAAAACTTCTGTTCTATAAAAAAAGAATAGTTGCCATTATATATTTCAGATATACCTCTATCTATAAATATTATTTTTTTACATAATTTGTCTAAAAAATATCTATCATGGCTAATAATAATAAGCGATATCTTGAGAGAAGATAAATACTCCTCTAACCAGAAAATAGTATCTAAATCTAAATGATTGGTAGGTTCATCTAATAAAAGTAAATCTGGTTTTTGTAAAATAATTTTCCCAAGTGCCACTTTCATTTGCCAACCACCTGAAAAATTTCCAACTAATTTATCAGCATCCTCGATAGAAAATCCCAGTTTTGGCAATATTTTTTCTACATCAGATTGCATTTTATACCCACCTAAAGCTTCAAATCTTGTTTGATATATTGCAAGTTGATTAACTAATGATTCAAGCTCATTAGAATGTTTTTTTGTATCTAATAATTTCATATTATTCTCAATTTCTAAAAGTTTAACGACAACATTTTGTATATCTTTGAAGGAACTTTCTAATTCCTCTCTCACTGAACGATTGAAATTACAATCTAACTCCTGTTTTAAATAGGCAATTTTTGGATTACCCTCTTTAATGACCGTTCCACTTGTTTGATCTTCCTCTCCGATCAAAATCTTAAATTGAGTAGATTTGCCTGCACCATTTGAGCCAACTAAGCCAACTTTTTCGCCTTTCTTTATCTCCCAATTAATGTTTTTTAAAACAATATCTGTAGAATAAATTTTGCTTACATTTTCGAATCTAATCACTTTTTTTAAATATAATTTACAAAATCAAAGGCTTATGTCCTAAAAAATATTTTGTACAATAAAATTTTCTCATGAAAAAAATAGAACAAATTGTAGTAATTTTCATAGCTGCAGCTCTTGCGATACCAAGTTATTGGTTTTTTTGGACTTTAGCTGGTGGAGGTGGATACAACAAAAGAATAAAACCAATCACTAATCAAAACAATAATTATTCGAAACCTTTACCTAAAGACCTCCTCGAGCCTTAACTAACCACATTTTAGTTGCCTCATCGTCAATCGTACTTAAATATTCAATAACCTCTTCTTTAGTTACAGAAATATTTAACTCATTACCAATATCACATATTTTATCCAATGCTTTTTTGGGATTTGTCAATGCTGTCATAAAGAGACTTTGCTTCTTTTTCGGGTCGTTTGCTATTAACTTATAGAGCTTTTCAGCATTACTAGACATGTTTTTAATAATCTATTTATTAATAGATTATTACTTCAAGCTGCATTTTGTTCATTATATTTAGTATTAGATAAATCATTATCTGTATCTTTTATTTCTTTTGCCGAGGCATCTGCCATACTTCTTGCATCTAAACATAACACCTTTCTTAGTTTCGCAAAGTTAGCTGCATGAGATTTTCTACCATCTTTTTGAGCATAATACTCAGACTGTTGAAGAATTTGGTGAAGATGAGTTAATAGATATGGACTGATTACAGCTGATACTAGGACATCACTATTTTCGTTTTCATAAAAATCAGTCTTAACTAATCTTTTTTTCTTTTTATCAATAATCGACCTTTTAGATGAAACAATTTTTCTTGAATTTTTCATGGGGCAATAAAAATAATTAATTGATACGGGCATATATTCCTTACTAATAATATACACAAAGATAGTATCCTTGACTAACTGTGTATACTAATAAGTAACAGTTATCAACTTTAACTCATGGCTACCCGTCAAAACTCAACCAATGGGAAGCCTAAATCCCCTAGAATTCAAGTAGTTCTTCCGGAATTAATTTGTGAGCAACTAACTATTTTGGCCTCTAATGAATCTCGAACAGTTAGTAATATGGCAAAAGTGTTAATACAAGAAGGGATAAAAAAATATTTCGAGAAAGAGGGCAAAGCAATTATCTCCGAATATAATCTAAATACAGATAAATTTAGAGACGAACTTGAAAAACAAAGCGTCAGAAGGTTAAAAAGAGCACCTCAAAGAATTAAATACTATAAAAAAACTGATTAAAAATAATTAATTTTGAGGCAATTTTTGTAAATCCGCAGTTTTTCCCATAACTACCAAAATATTGCCTCTTTCCAAAATATATTTTGCAGGAGGATTAACTGTTAACTCTTCCGCAGATCCCGCTGCAAGAACATTTACTAAATAATTCTTCCTCAGATTTAAATCTCTTAAAGATCTTCCAATAAATTCCTCTGGAACAGTTATTTCATCTATACCAGTTTGGTTATCTAATTCTAATCTTTCAATTAGATTTGGCCTAACAAGTTCTAAACCTAATCTTTCTCCTTGCATCCTAGATGGGAAAACAACTTTATCTGCACCCACCCTTTTTAACATTTTTTCGTGCAGATCACTCGTAGCTCTCGCTATCACTCTTTTCACTTTGCTACCTTCACTATCCTTAGCAATAAGTGTTGTCGTTATACTTGCTTCAATGGGTTCACTAATACCAACTACAACAGTATTCATTTCAAGTATTCCAGATTCCTTCATAGACTCTTCATCAGTACAATCTACAACTCTAGCTTCTATAGAAGGTTCTAATTGTCTTAAATCGTCAATAGCTTTTTCCGAATAATCTGCAGCTAAAACATCTGCACCATTACTAATAAGTTCTCTACAAACTGCAGTTCCAAATCTTCCAACGCCGACAACTGCAAAAGTGAGTGCTTCATTTTCTCTCTTTTGAGACCACTGCCACCAATCAGCCATAATTCAACTTAGTTAATCCTAAACATAGAGATCAGCCTTAGGATAGCCAATTCTCTTTTGTCTATCTATTCTACTCTTATAAAGAGCCTGCCAAAGTGCACTTAACAGCAAAAGAATTCCAAGTCTGCCCACAAACATACCAACAATGAGAATAAATTGGCCAAAATGATTTAATTTTGCAGTTAAACCGATATCAAAACCAACTGTTGCAAATGCAGAAATACAGGTAAAAAGAATTTCCAAGAATGTGAACGATTCTTTTTTAACAAATGTATTAGTTGTACTAAGCAACATTGCCATTAAAAGAACAAAAAGCAAAGACCCTACTGTGATTCCAACTGCCTTGAGAATAACTTTATCTGAAATCACTCTATTGCTAATAATTACATCTTTCTGACCTCTCAAAGTTGATCTAGTTGCAGCCATTAAAGCAATAAATGTAGTTGTTTTTATACCTCCACCAGTACCTCCAGTACTAGCTCCAATAAACATCAGTGTCATTAATAACAAGAGGCCTGTATCCGAGATAGAGTTCAAAGATATAGGAAAATTTGTAAAGCCTGCAGTTCTTGCGCTAACTGTCTCGAAGATAGATGATAATAACCTTTCAAACAAATTCAAATCATTAAAAAATTGACTATTTAGCAGTGATTCAGTAATGAAGAATCCTAATGATCCGAATAATATTAAAGACAAACTTGTTCTAATAACTAGTCTGGAATGAAGACTCAATTTTTTATATGAAAGATTTTTTTTATGACTCCAAATATCATCAATAACCCGCCATCCTAGTCCACCCATAACAATAAGAAAAACAAAAACAGTATTAACCAAAAAATTTGTTCTATATTCTTGAAGACTATTAGACCATAATGAAAAACCTGCATTGTTATAGGCAGATATGCTGTGAAAAATTGAGGACCAAAGTCTTTCCCAATTATTTTGAATATCTACAAAACCAAAAGAATACAAAACAATTGCGCCCAAAGATATGATACTAGTTGCCGTTATAGCAATGCTTTGAAAAGTGCGTCCAATTCCTCCAACTCCAAATTCATCAAGAGTTTTTCCTTTATCTAATCTCGTTCTTAGCTTTGTCCCCTTTACAACGAAACCTTGTAAAAACGTGGTAATAGCCATTAATCCAAGACCACCTGATAAAAGCATAAAAGCCAAGAAAACTTGACCAAAGAAATTCAAATCAACACCAATATCTATTATGGTCAAGCCAGTAACGGTTATGGCAGAGGTAGATGTAAAAAAAGCTTCCCACAAACCAACCTTTGAAGATGAACATAAAGGGGAACTTAAAATTAAAGTTCCAAAGAAAATAATAACTATTCCTGTAACAATAGTAAATTGGGGTACAGATAGTTTTCTGTAAGCATCTTTTAACCTGTAAACATTACTTGCGAATTTCACTTTATTTATCTGAAATTTAAAATTATTAATGCTGGCACTACAAGTGACATTATAAGTGTTAATCCAGCTCCGTATTTTGCGATATCAAAAAATCTATATCTTCCAGGACCGTAAACCATTAAATTTGTTTGATAACCCATTGGAGTTAAGAAAGATTGACTTGCACCAAATAAAACAAGCATTATTAAAGCATTTGGAGTAATTCCTAAAACGTTTGAAAATTCAATGGCAACGGGCAAAATCAAAGCAACCGAAGCAGCATTACTGATAAATTGAGTGAGGATAACTGTCGATACAAAAATGACCACTAGCGCAAAATACAGAGGCATTCCATTAAGGACAAAGTTTAAATTGACTGCAATTAAATCCGCTAACCCTGTTACTTGCATAGCTACGCTAAAGCATGATAAAGATCCCAACAATAAAATGACGTCTAACCTTATTGATTTTTGTATCTCTGCAGGTCTTAAACATCCGCAAGCCACCATAGCAATGACTGCTAAAAGTACTGAACCTACTAATGGAATATTAGAAACTGTAGGCAAAACCACCATTCCTATGGCAATTGCAATCGATATAGGTTTTTTTATCAAAAAAGGTAAGTCATCTTCAAATTGATCTAAAATAAGCAAATCATTACTAGCTTGCAAACCTCTTATTGAATC
>Ga0310343_10000603_pt1 | contig 17292 bp, 16 predicted proteins | sample HC15DNA2025_MG_FD_203519 | JGI IMG/M metagenome (GOLD analysis project Ga0310343, IMG submission 203519) | Marine microbial communities from station ALOHA, North Pacific Subtropical Gyre - HC15-DNA-20-25_MG | ecosystem: Environmental > Aquatic > Marine > Oceanic | place: Pacific Ocean: North... | reverse complement strand
GAAATCCTACTGTATCAATTAAAAGCTAATCAACATAAATTTAAATTAATCCATATATTAATAGATAATAGAGGATATATTAAAATAATATTTTAAGTCAAATTAAATGAAATTAGATGATTCAACTTTAATAGTTGCTCATCCTGATGATGAAATTTTATTCTTTGCTTCTATCCTTTCTTCTGTCAAGCAAATTATAGTTTGTTTTGGCCTTAGCCCTAATCAAGCAGAGGATATTAGCTTATTTTCAAGTCTAAATGCCGGTAGAATGGAATTAATGAAAAATTTCCCATTAAAAAATATTATATTTTTAAATATTTCAGAAAGTCCTAGAGCATATACACTTAACCCAATCTTGTTCCCTTCGGAAACATTATTTGGACTTAAAAATGGTTCCTGTGCAAGAGAGAAATATGAGTCAAACTTTAATATCATTGTTCAAAAATTAGAAAAATATATTAAAAATACAAAATATTTAATAACTCATAACTCATGGGGCGAATATGGACATCCTGAGCATGTTCAAGTTCATAGAGCTGTAGTTTCCTTAGCTAAAAAATACGAAAGAGATGTATATGTAAATGGTTATTTTTCTCAAGTTTCAACTAACTTCATGTACAAAACAATAGACCGCATAAATACTAAACCAATATTTAAATACACAAATAAAAATTATTTTAGTAAGCTAAAAAATTATTACATTAAAATGAATTGTTGGACTTGGGAAAATGAATATGAACCCCCAGCGGTTGAAGTATTTTATAAATTAAATAATCTAAAATTTGATATAAACACTCATGAATTCAATAAAAAAGATTTAATGGCAGCAAATTTACCTTTGAACTTAATCAATTTTGATTCTCATAGACTCCCAGTAAGGTATTTTTCTTTAATTACGCCTCGATTTATTCATATATTTGTATTTAAGATTCTGCTCAACCTAAAATATAAAATCAAATGGCTAAAAGAAAAATTTTCAGTTAGAAGTTAGATGAATAATTACGAGATAAAAAGATTGACTTCGATAAAAGAACTTGTAAGAGTAATGGAATTCCTTAAAGATGGTTTTTCTGAAAGTGAATCATTTAGTTATAAAATGCTAAAATATTTAATTAACGTTAATAGCAATAAAGATTTTTTTGGTTTTTATTTATTAGATTCTAAAATTATTTACGGTGCAATCCTTACTCCCTTTCAAGGTTATTACTTGGATGGTTGTTCTACAAGAAATGAAATATATAGCATCTGTTCTTGGTATGTACATCCTAAATTTCGTGGTATTCCTTCTTTGAAATTACAAAGCAGGGCGATATCTGCGTTAAAAGATTCAATAATTACTGATTATACTCCTGGGATAAATGCTACGAAAATTCACAAAGCTTTTGGTTTCGATTCTATGAATTCTTTTGTTTATAGAAATTATATAGACTTTCAAACTTTACTTAATAGGTCTAAGAAATTTACTTTAAAAGAGATTTCATTAAAAAATTTTAAATTTGGAAAAATTTCACTATTAAATGAAGATTTTATTTATCTAAAGAATTTTTGCCTGAAAATTGATAATTCTAATGAATTATATTTCTGTGGCAGTCTTAGAAAGAAAAAGATTGCATGTTTTAAAATAAATTATTTTATGGTTTTCTGGACATCAGACGATTATGCATTTATCAGACATATCAATTCAATCCAAAAGCATCTTTTGAAATTTTATAAATGTTTTGGAATTCTTTTTTATTCAGATAAGCTTATAAAAATGAAAGGATCTAATCTAAAAGTTAACAATGTTTCGTTTTTAATCAAAAACGGAAATGGAATATCTTATATTCCCCCAATAGGTAGTGAACTATCAATAGGGCAATACTAATTTCCTATTTTCTAAAAAAGAATGATTTGGTTAAAAATCAATAATTTCTGGGGATTAATCTCTATTTAAAATGGCAGTATAGAATTCCAACCCAAAACATGCTAATAATAATTAATGCTTAATCTGACAATAATTACAGCTCATTTTAATAATATTGAGGAGCTTATACAAACAATCAATTCGCTTAAAGCTCAAACTTACAAAAATTGGAATCTATTGATTATTGACTCATTTACTCCTTATTTATTCGAAAAACTACCTGAGTCAATAAAAAATGATTATAGAGTAGAAATAATTCAACAAGAATCAGGCATTTATGACGCAATGAATCTCGGTATTCTGCAAGTTAAAAATCCATTCTTCCAGATTTTGAATTCAGGAACTATTTATAAATCTAATACCATTCTAGAATCAGTAATGACAAAAATAGAAATATTGAATAATAAATATGGACCTATGATACATACCTATAAAACGGAAGTTATAAATGAAACTGGAGCTATAAAAAAATTAAAATTCACAAAATTTACTTATCCGTTCAACAGTTCTCATGAAGGTAAAATATATCCAACTCCTAAAAAGAATAGAATATTACATTACCATAAATTTAAAATAGCAGCAGATGCTAATTTTGATTTAGATTATTCTACTTTATATAAAGTCTTTTTTCATCAGAGTACTCTGGTTAAATACCCTAAAGGTGGTTACTCTGATTCGCCTGAATTATTTAATGAAAAAATTCAATGTTATATTTTATTATTATTAAAAACAATTGCAATGGCACGTTTGGGGGGCACAATCTATTTAACTAATAGAATTTTAAGGGATATTTTTATTAAGTTGAAGAATAAACTTTTAAAAGATTAAATTATTTTCCATCAATAGATATCGAAAAGAATACAAATCTATTTTTTATTTATTTTCATTTTTTATAAGTAACTATTTAATTTTTGATATTATAAATTTGGGTATATTTAAGTGGAGAAGTATAATGATTCTGATGATTAAAGATGATTAAATAACTTGAATATCATCATTTGGGGCCATAGCTCAGTTGGTAGAGCACCTGCATGGCATGCAGGGGGTCAGGGGTTCGAATCCCCTTGGCTCCACTTAAAAAATGCTTTCATACCAATAGTTTTCAGAGGGCGTAGATATCATAACTTTTGTATGTACTTGTCCAAGCTTGTTTAAGCAATTCTGCACCCTAAAATACACTTATAAGATTTTGTATTTGTTGCAGAAATGAAAACTTTAACTTGGGTTCATATCACAACCTTATTCCTTATTTTTTATTAGTTTAAAAACTATTAACCTTTAAAGTAAAGAATTTTTAACCAGTAGACATTATAATTAATTTTATATGAAGGAAATTAAACTTCAAACAAAGGTGTGTATTGTTGGTTCAGGATTTTGTGGATATTCTGCTTACCAAAAACTTAAAGCCGAAAAAATTAATTTAATTCTTGTTGAAGGAGGTAAGGAAAAAACTCCTAATTCAAATTCAGAGCAACCTTTTTATAAAGTTATTACGAATAAATATTTACCATTTTTGGGAAAATTTAAGATTAAAAATCAACTTGAACCATCTTTCGGAGACAGAAAATTTACTTTAGGGGGATCTAGTGAATGTTGGACAGGTTGGATAAAACCTTTTGAAAAGAGTACATATGAAAATTATATTATTGAAAATGAAAATCAAAGTTGGGGGGACTTACGATTAGATAATCATGAAAAAGAAGTTCTAGAACTTCTAAATTCTCCAATAGATGATTTTGACATAAAAAAGTTAAGTAATAAATTAAATTTAGATTTGCCTAAATTAAATAATAGACTTGAATACACTGCATATGCATGGGCTAAAAAACCCTTAAGATTAAAAAATTATTGGAAAAATAAAATAAATAATAAATTAGTTTTTAGTAAAAAAAATAATAGAAAAGATATAGTTTTAGAGTTTAAGCTTGTAGATTTCTCAACAAAAGAAAATAAGATTAAATCTCTAATATTTATTAATCAAACAAGCAAAACAAAACTTTATATTGAAGCTGATTATTTTTTGCTTTGTATGGGAGGAATAGAAAATGCAAGATTTCTAACCAAAATAGTGAATGATTTAGATTCTAAAAACTCAATAAGAGAATATATTGGGAATTTCCAAGAACATCCTCATCTTTATAATATTGCTCATTTCAATAAAGGTAAAAAGGAGTTGCCAAATATTATCACCAGTAGAATAAAAATCTCACAAAAAGTACATAATAGTTTTAAGGATGGCGATGTCAAATTTGCAATTTCAGCATGGAATGGACCAGGAACGCCCAAAGTTACTTTTTCAATATTTAAAAATAATCAATACACTTTTATAAATAGATTAAAAAATATTGTTAGAAATCAAATTGGTAGAGTTACAAGCCCTAATGCTGATTATCTGATCACAATGAGATGTGAGCAAACATGGAATAAAGAGTCAAAGTTAAAATTCAATTCAAATCAAACAAGCCTTAAATGGGCAGTAAAAGACTCTGATTTTAAGTATTATTCTGATTATTTAAAAATGCTAAATTCATTCTTAATCTCAAATAGCTTTGCAAAGGATTTCTTTCTAAATTCCGATTCTAAAATGCATTACGCTATTCCAAAAAGAATTTATGGAGGTGCTCATCATATGGGAACAGTCCCATTATTAAAAAATAAGATCATAATTAATGAAAAATTCCAATCCTCAATTCTTAAAAATCTTTATATTGTAGGATCTTCTGCCTTCCCATTATCTGGATTTGAAAATCCTACACATGCTGCAATGGCAACATCATTGGTAGCAACAGAAGATATAATTAAAAAATTAAAAAGCAAAGATAGTAATGCTTGAAGATAAATTATCAAGAAGAAAATTCATCTCAATTTCTTTTGGATCTTTAATTTTTTATATGCTTATTGCTAGAAATAAAACAGAGTCGAGTATTGTGATATCAGCAGATTTAAGGGAAAGAGTTTTAATCCACAATAATATAAGAAAGGAAATTTTAAGAAAAAATATTAATTCTGCGATTAGAGATGATTTGATAAATAATAAAACAACTTGGATTGGGAAAAAATTATATACTTATGCAGAACTTTTTTCTTTAATTTAGTTTTAATTTTATTCTTTAAAAACATTCAATTAAAAAATTATTTTTAAATTACATTGTTTAATAAATAAGATACTTAATGATTAGAAATTACAATGTTCCCTTAGAATCATTGATCGATAACAATTGAAAAGCTTTTAATTTTGCTTAATTAATAATTTTTTTAAATACTTAGATAATTCTGCTCTTATTCCTACACCCAGCAATATTAAAATACTGTTATAAACCTTGTAATTGCCCTTATTTGCTTAGCTTTTGGCTCCAAAAGATTTTTTAAGTAATAAATTAGAGAGCTTTTTACTTTTTCAATGATTAGACTGATATAAGTTAATAGTTGACTATATAATTAAATTAGACAATAATTTTCAAAATTGGTCCAATATAAATTCTTATGAGCTTGACAAGATTTCTAAAATATTTTTTTAGAAAAACTATATATAGATTTATCATTCAAAATATTGGGAACTTAATAGGAAAAATTATTTGTTTTTTACCAGAAAAACTTAAAAAATCGATTATTTTTTATAGGACCGATATTATTAAAGATCCTCATGCATTACAAATATATAATAATGGATTTACAGTAATCAAAATAAAAGATCAAGAAACTTTAAACACATTAAAAAAGGTAAGATATGATATTCAAGAAAAAATAAAAGCAGGCTCAATAAAGTTTAGTAGTGAAGAAGATTTTGAAAAAAGCTTCATTAAAATATTAACCAAGCATACTGATAGGAAAAATCTTTTTTTAATAGCCAATGACATTTATATATTAAAAGTTGTTAGAGAATATTTTGGTTTTTATCCCACCATAAGGTCTATTGATATCTGGGCAAATTTTCCTACAAATAATGAACAAAATGCTACTCAGTTTTTCCATAGAGATCCAGATGATGTTTTTCTAGTAAAATTATTCCTTCCACTAACAAAAATAATAAAAGAAAATGGTCCTTTTCAGTATGTTAAATATTCCCATAGGAATATTTATAAAGAAGAATTTTCTAAATGGTTCATTAAACGTTATGGATCAAAAAGAAAAAAAATTGAGAATAACTTAATTTCAAAGTTTCAAAAAAACATTTTTTCTTTTACTGGAGATTTAGGAGAAGGTTGTCTCGCAGATACAAATGGATTGCACAGAGGATTAAAACCTATAAATGGAATAAGACTTATGATAGCTATTTCATACTGTTCCCCTTATCCTAATTTTGATAAACATTACCTATAAAAATAACTCATAAATAGGAAATATATTTAAAAAAAATTTAGGGCTTAAGAACAATATATTCTAATAATATTGTCTTTTATAGACATCTCAGCGAACATCTCCCAAAGAAAATATGAATAGTAACTCGATCCAAAACTATTTATGCGCGATTAGATATGTGCATTGCATTTAGGGATTCTGCGGCTCAAATGCGCATGGCTCCACTTAATTTTTAAATAATCATCTTATTCTTTGTCCACTCTCCAAAGAAAATCTTCAAATCTCCATAATTTATCTCAGACAAATTTTCTAAGTTTTTTAATTTTTCTACAATTCCTCAGGTATTTCACACATTAATGCAACTTGGAAATTTTTTTAGAAGTATCTTGCAATATAGTTGTCAGTAATTAATAATATTAAAAATAAAATGTTTATGACCAACTATCTATCTTCCCTTATAAAAGATTACATAGATTTCCCAAAAAAAGGAATTATTTTTAAGGATATACTGCCTGTTCTACAAAAACCAGATGTTTTTTTAGAGTTAATTAATAAAATGTCCTCCTCTGAAATGATATTAAATTCAGATGCAATCATTGCTATTGATGCGAGAGGATTTGTATTTGGATCAGCAATATCATTTAAAATACAAAAGCCTTTGATTCTTGCTCGAAAACCAGGAAAATTACCTGGTGAATTGATTACAAAATCTTATAATTTAGAATATGGTGAAAATTCTCTATCCATTCAGAAAAGTTCGATAAAAAACTTTAAAAAATTTTCAATAGTTGATGATTTACTCGCAACAGGTGGGACAGCTAAATCTGTAGCGGAGATACTCATGAGTCAAGAAAAAGAAATATTAGGATTATCTGTTGTAGTTGAACTTGGAGATCTAAAGGCAAGAGAAAAAATAGGCTTCCCAGTTATTTCTCAGATAGTGGTTTAATAGTTTAAAAACTATTAAACTTTATTATTTAATCCATATTAAGAAAAGAAGATTTATTAGATGATGATTTTCATCAAGTAGATTCAAGATTAACTGCAGGATAATATTCCCATATTTCTAAAAGAAAGATATTTAAAATCCCTTAACCAAAAGAAAAAATTAAAGCATCTAAGGTTAATCTTAAAACTTGAATATGTTTCTCTCATGGTTAATTAAATTCTTTTTTGATTTTAATTAAATCAATATTCAAAAAATAATTTATAGAAATTTAAATTCTAAAAAACCCTTTTTTATAAAATGTTTAATTTAAATAAAATTGTTAAATCAATTAATCAAAACCTTATTACTTAATCTTTAATAAATTATTTATCCTTAATTATATTCTCATAATTAAATCATAAATTATTATTTGAAAAATCAAAAGCTAATATATACTTATTTAAAAGAAATACTACCAGTAATGATTCCAAAAGTGGAAAGCCATTCAGCATTATTTTTAGATAGAGACGGTGTAATAAATATTGATTACGGTTTTGTTCACTCAATGGATAATTTTAAATACATAGAAGGTGCAAAAGAAATTATTAAGATGGCTAATAATTTTGGTATTCTAGTTATTGTAGTTACAAATCAATCTGGAATAGCAAGAGGTTACTATAGTGAAGATGAATTTAAATTATTTACAGAGGAGATAAATGAAGATTTAAAAAATTTTGGTGCTCATATAGATGCTACTTATTTTTGTCCTCATCATCCAAAAGAAGGTATTGGAAAATTACGCAAAGACTGCAATTGTAGAAAACCAAAGACTGGATTGCTTATGAAAGCTATAAAAGAATGGAATCTTGATAAGGATAAATGTTTCTTAATAGGAGATAAAGATAGTGATATAATTGCCGCAAATAGATGTGGGATTTCCTCGTGTCTATTCTCTTCAGAAAAAAATAACCTTCTAGAAATATTTAAAAATAAATTACCTTATCTAAAAGGTTAAATAATTTAGTTATTTTCAATTGTAATTAAAAAAACAGATAAATGGATGATAATAAAATAATTTACGTTTCATTTTTAGATTCTAACAGCGAAAGAGGTGGCGGCCACATAGAAACAATCGAAGAGATTAATCAATTCCAAAAAATATACGGCAATATTGATATCGCTTGTATTAATTCAATTAAAAATAACTATCAAATAGAAAAAGGTAATAAATTTTTGCAAGTTAAAAAATTTAATAAATTAATCCCAATTTTTGGCAAAAGACCATTTATCTCTTTTAACTTATTAAGTAAATACAAAAAGGTTTTTATAGCAGACTCAAGATGTTTTGTTCCTTTTTTAATGGCATCTTTTTTAAAAAAAGATATATATTTTAAATCACATGGTTCTTTAGCTATCTATTTTTGGTCATACATAAAATCAAATTTATTCATATTTAAATGGCATCCAATAATTTCCTCTCTAAAAATTTTTTATTATTTAATTTTAATTATAATCTTTACATTTATAGAAACATACATTTATATTTTCTCAAAAAAAATTTATATGATGAGGTCTCAAAAATCATTCAGATTATCTTTTTGGGGCCGAATATATTGCAAATTTTTTGCTCACAAGACTGAATTCTCATTTTGTCCTTCATTAAATAGATATAAATTTGTGAAGAAATTAAATTATCTTGAGAGAAATAAAAAAAATTCAAAAAAGTTAAATATATTAATTTTTGGTAACTGGGAATTGCCCCATAATTTTTCAAGTCTCGTAGATTTTATTGAAAGACTAAATATAAATAATAAATGCACTATCAACATAGTTGGGAAAATTGATACCACAAAAAAAGAAATTATAAATAAATTATATTTAAAAAACAAATTAGAAATAAATATTCTTGGATATATCCAAAACCTTGATAAATTAAAATTATTATCTACTCATGTAGTTTCTTGTGCAAATTATGGGTCAGGAATTCCAATAAAATGTATAGAAATAATTATAGAATCTGAGTATTTTAATTATATTCCTTTGGCTTCTACATATTGTATGAAATCATTAAAAGGAATTTTAAATATTGAAGAATACACTTTCCCTTCTAAAGGACCAATAATTATTGAATTATGAACTTTAAATTATTAGCTAATCATATTAAGAAAATAATCTGACCTTAAATGAGATAATTTAAGTTTTTCAATGACAACTTTTCTATTAGGTAAATCTTTTAAGTATCCATTTATAAGAAAGTTCCTTAAATTATTTTTTTCATAGCTGCATTCAGAATAAAATTCATATAAGTATTTTTCCCAAATAAAAACATTTTTACAAATAAACATTGATTCTAACAAAGATAAAGGAAAGGCTTCTCTAAATGAGGGGAATAAAAATCCAGACGATTTTCTAACTAAATTTAAATAATTTCTTTTATCTAGATTTTGTAAAATATAAACTTCATAATTTTTTAATTTCGTTTTTGCAAAAAAATTAATTTCTTCATATAAAGGTCCTGAGCCGCAGAATAATATTGTATTAATTTTAGGTTTATCTATATGCATTCTTTGAAGATCTTCCAATAATCTCATTTGGCCCTTTTCTTTAACTAACCTTGCACCATATATTAAATATTTTTTTTCCTTAAATAAATCATAATCAGTGCCAAAATCACTTCCACTTTCTTCAATATTTACTGGAATTTTCAACATTCTTATTTTACTCTTAAGTTTAAAATTGACCTTTAAAGAGTTATTTACCCAAGGAGAAACTCCCACAATTTTTAAAGAATCAGAGAACCTTAAAAAGAATTTCTCAATTTCAACAGATAAAGAACCAATTTGTGTTTTCGGAAATTTCTTAAATTGATGGTAAACAAAATATACTTTATTTTTATGAATACAAGAAAAAAATGGAGCTATAAATTGAAATGGAAAACCATGAAAAACTATTGATAACTGTCTTTTTTTTATAATTAAATAAAGTAAAAGTATTATTAATGATGGAATACTTTTAAAATAGTCGGTTAATTTATAATAACTATCTTTACTTCTTATTCTTAAGGGTAATCTAATATATTGATCCCCCTCTAAATTTGAATTATTTGTAAGTGATATACAACTTTCACCTTTATTGCAAAAAAGTTTTATTACATTTTCACCTCCTCCACTCTTAAGAGCGTAAATAATATGAAGAGATTTTTTAGAAGATTTTATTATATGAAATTTAATTTATTTATTAAAATTATCCTAAAATGCAAAAATAAACAAACTCTTAAACAATTTGTAAATTATAAAGATTACTAATTTTGGTGAATTTAATATATAATTGCTTAGAAAAGTTAGATATCTTTAATAATGAATATTATAAGAAATCCCTTTTAATACATTCAAAAATTTGTTTCCTAGTTCAATCATGAACAATTTTAATTTAGAAAATTATGGAAATTAAAAATTATTTGGCGTAATATGAATTGTAAAAAATATTCAATATTAATTACAGGTGGTTCAGGATTTATAGGTTCCCATATCATTTATTTATTATTGAAAATGGGATTTAATATAGTCTCATTAGATTCATATATAAATAGTTCGCCAAAGGTTTATAAAAATATCTTAAGTTTATTAAAAATTGAAAAAACTGAAGTCAAAAAAGGTTATAAGTTTGTTGAAGGGGATATTAAAGATAAGCTTTTGCTCAAAAAAATATTTAATGAACAAATTAATAATAATAAACCAATTAAAGCAGTTATTCATTTAGCAGGATTAAAGTCAGTAAATGAATCATTAAAAAATTCATTAAATTATTGGTCAAACAACGTTTGTGGATCCATAAATATTTTTGAAGTAATGAAAGAGTTTGAATGTAATACTATTGTTTTTAGCAGTAGCGCAACTATTTATGGATTAAAAAACAATTCAAGTATTAACGAAAAATCTGAAATAAAACCTACAAATCCTTATGGGAAATCAAAAGCAGTAATTGAAAGTATCTTAAATGATTTATACTCGAGTGCTCCAAATTTTTGGAAAATTGCAAATCTTAGATATTTTAATCCTATAGGAGCTCACCCATCAGGATTGTTAGGAGAAAATCTTAATAGTAGTCCAAATAATATTTTCCCATGCATACTACAAGTTGCAATGAATAAAAGAAAAGTCCTAGATGTATATGGAAATGATTGGCCTACAAAAGATGGAACAGGTGTCAGAGACTATGTTCATATTATGGATTTAGCTGAAAGCCATATAAATACATTAATGCATCTAAATAATTCCATCCCTAAGATAATTAACTTAAATATTGGAACAGGGAAAGGTACAAGTGTTTTAGAACTAATAAATACTTTTGAAAAAGTTAATAATCACAAAATACCTTGGAAGTTTGTTCAACGCAGACCAGGAGATATCCCAAAATGTGTTGCAGATAATTCATTATGCAAAAAAGTTCTCAATTGGTCACCTAATAAAGATGTTGAAACAATGTGTAAAGATGGATGGAGATGGGCGACTTCTCATCCAAATGGATATTATTAGTATGCGAAACATTCACTTATTAGGCGCTTCTTCTTTAACAGGAGAATCTTTTAATTATTTATATAATACAAAATTTAATATTATTTCTTACTCAAGAAAAAATAACAAAAATGTCTTCTTAGATATCAATAATTTTAATACTTTTAAAAATATAAACCTAGATTTACTCAATAACTCCTTCATAGTAAGTTTTGCTCCAATATGGGTCACAGAAAATTTTTTATATTTTTTATATAATTCAGAAAAGGAAAAATTAAAAAAAATAAAAGGCTTGATCTGTTGTTCTTCTTCATCAATTATTACTAAAAGATTTGCTTCTAACATTAAAGACAAAAAATTAGTTAATTTATTACGCAATTCTGAAGATAAAATATACGAAATATGTAAAAGTCTAGAAATAAATTGCACAATATTTCGACCAACTATTATTTATGGTAAATGTGGCAGAAAGAAAGATAATAATTTATTCAAATTATCTAAAATAATAAAAAAATTACCATTTATACTACTCCCTAAAAACATTGGTTTAAGGCAACCTATTCATTCATTCCAATTAGCAAAGTTAACGTCTTTTTTTATAAATAAAATGTCAAAAAATAGAGAAAATAATTTTGCTTTTGAAAAGATAGAAGTTGGTGGAGATGAAATATTAAATTATAGAGATATGATCTTTAGATTAAATAATAATATTCAAAAAAAATTTATTTCAAAGACATATATATTTACAATACCTAATATTTTATTTTACTTATTAGCAGCGCCTATATTAATAATAAATCCAAATGTATTTGAGAAAATTTTTAGAATTAGTTCTGATTTTTGTGGATTCCCTAAATATTCCGATTTGACTGGCGAGGAGATAAAAAAGTTTCCATATGAAAAATATTAAATTCAAGAACAGCTTCTTTAAAAGCATGATGATTTAAATAAAAAGATTTATAAATATTCAAGTTTATTAATAATCAATTTTTTAATTAAAATCTGATGAAACTTTTCGTTCAAGTATTGTCCCAAAAATTAAAATACAAATAGATGCAAAAATTAAATAATATATATTTAAAAAATTATTTATTAATGATAGGAATAATATAGATAAAATATAAATTGTAGAAACTTTCCCATGACTCATACCTCCAATTATTAGCCTTTGATAAAGATGCTTTTTATGAGAAAGAAAAATATTTTCTCCAGCAAATTTACGCCTAATAATACAAATAATGGTGTCAAAAAAAATAGGCGAACCCGTTAAAAAAACTCTAATTAGATTTTCTAAATTATTAGAATTTAAACTAATCCCAAAAAAAATTGCTCCTAAGAATAAACTGCCAGAATCACCCATAAATATATTTGAAGGATTCCAATTAAAAAATAAAAATAAAATTAACCCACCTACTAATGCCCACAAAACTGAAGGCAATGAGAGAAAAATAATAGAGGAACTTAATAAAACGATCATACTTCCAGCCAACAGACCATCTATACCATCAATAAAATTAAAAAAGTTTATAGTTGAAATTCCTATTAATCCAAGCAAAAATTGTAAAAAGAAAGTGGAACCTGAAAAGTTTGAAAATGAAATAATCAAAATAACAACAAAAAATTGACTTAAAAATCTTATACTTCTTGGCAAATCATAATAATCATCAAATAATCCTACTAATGCTAAAAGTGAAGATGCAAAAAAAACATTTATGATATTTGAGAAAAATTGATTTCTTATTCCATCTATAATTATTATTATTAAAAAAGATATAACAAAAGATATACCTCCTCCACTTGGAGTGGATATTTTGTGAGAACTTCTTTCATTTGGTATGGCAATAAAATTATTTTTAAGCAATGGCCTTATAAATTTCAAACTAAGTAAAGTCAATAAAAATCCTGATAAAAAATAAATCATTAATTAATAAAAACTCTTTAAATACATTTAAAATTTAAATATTTAATTTTCATTCAAAAAAAATTTCATTATTTACATTTTTCTCCATACAGCTAGTAATTTCCCTTGTATTACAACTTGATCATTTTCTAGAATAATAGGATCATAAGAATCATTAGCTGCTTCAAGGTAAATTTTGTTATTCTTTCTAAAAAAATACTTTAAAGTAGTTCCAAGTCCTGGAACCAAACCGCTAACAATTGTTCCATTTCTTATAGAGTATGGATCATTTATTGGCTCCATTAAAACCATATCTCCATCTGCAATACACGCATCGATCATTGAGTCACCATTAACTTGAAGCGCAAAAACATTTTTCTTTTTTAGAACATCAGAAATATCCAAATTTTCATTAACATCTGTATAAGTTTCAATTAATCCTCCAGCTGCTACTGATCCCATTATTGGAACTCCTTCAAAAATCTCTTCAACTAATTGAAGTGTTCTTGCTTTACCTTCTTGCCATGAAATGTAACCCTTTTCCTGTAAATGCTTCAATCTACTCTGAATTGGAGCTGGAGATTTCAATCCCATACCCTCCATCATTTGCCTAATTGATGGACTATGTTGAAAGTCTCTCATATAATCCTTTATCCATTTGTAAAGCTCATGTTGAGCATCAGTTAGGTTAGTTTCAGCAGAATTTAACACAAATAGTATTTGATACTAATACATTTGTACCCTTTATCAAGGAATCTTGCAAGTTTTTAATTCAATAAACAGGCAAGAAGAGCCTGTTGAACATGCATTCTATTCTCGGCTTGTTCAAAAATTCGGCTTTTCTTACTTTCCATAACTTCAGCAGAGATTTCCCTATCCCTGTAAGCAGGCAGGCAATGAAGGACTATTGAATCCTTATGAGCTTTGTTCACTAATTCTTGATTAATAGTAAAGCCTTTAAAAGCTTTATCCTTCTCTTCTTTCTGATTTTCTTCACCCATAGATGACCAGACATCAGTATATAGAACATTTGCCCCATCAACTGCCTCATATGGGTTATTACTTATTTCTAATAAATCCAAATTATGATTATTTGCTTTAGCTTTTTCTAAAACATAATTATTTGGTTCATAACCTTTAGGGGATGCAATTTTAACTTTTACACCTAATAACTCGCCACACAAAATTAAAGAGTTAGCAACATTATTACCGTCTCCTATGAATGCAAGTGTTAAATTCTCAAAATCTCCAAATTCCTGTTTTATCGTTAAGTAATCGGCTAGTGCTTGGCAAGGATGTTCTAAATCTGTTAGGGCATTTATTATTGGCTTTGATGACCATTTAGCATACTCTTCAAGATCTGAATGTTTAAAAGTTCTTATAGCAATTGCATCACAATATTTGCTTAGTACTCTTGCCGTATCTTTAATTGGTTCTCCCCTTCCAATTTGGGATGTATTGGGATTCAAATCAATAGTAGTTCCTCCTAGTCTTGTCATCGCTACTTGAAAACTAACTCTTGTTCTAGTAGAAGATTTATCAAAGATCAATCCTAAAACTTTATTTTTAAAGTCCACATTGGTCTCTTTATTTTTAAACTTATTTGCTAATTCAAAAATGTAGTTAAGTTCATGATTATTAATGTCCAAATTTGATAAGAAATTTTTATTTTCTAATTTTCTGGGTTTAATCATTAACGAAATATTGACTAAATTAGATTTTACTATGCTGGCATTTGACTTTCTGCAAGCAAATTTTTAAGATCTTCACCTTCTATAACTTCCTCCTTAAGAATTTTCTGAGAAATCGATTCTAGTAAAGGTAAATTATTCCTTAAAATTTTTAAAGCAGTTTCATGAGCATCGTCAACTAGATCTCTCACTTCTTTATCAATTGCTTGAGCAGTTGCATCACTTACTGATCTTCTTGGGTTATTACCATTCCCCAAAAACTGACCTCCTCCCTGCTTATCATAAGCAAGAGGGCCAAGAATATCACTCATACCAAAAGTACCAACCATCTGCTCAGCGATATCAGTAGCTCTTTGAAGATCATTAGAAGCTCCAGTAGTTATTTTTCCAAATACTACTTCTTCTGCAGACCTTCCTCCCAATAAAGTTGCTATTTGACCCTTTAACTCCTCTTTAGAATTTAGAAAACGCTCTTCTGTAGGGAGTTGAAGTGTGTATCCGAGAGCACTCATTCCTCTAGGAACAATAGAAATCTTTGCAACTTTTGAACCTCCTGGCATAAGATGCCCAACAATTGCATGTCCAACTTCATGATAAGCAACAACTTTTTTCTCATCGTCTTGAAGAACTCTACTTTTCTTCTCCAAACCAGCAACAACCCGCTCAATAGCCTCACTTAAATCTTGCTGTTCCACACTTTTTCTCTTTGCTCTTGCAGCCAATAAAGCAGCTTCGTTAACCATATTGGCTAAGTCAGCTCCTGCAAAACCACTCGTAGCTTGAGCAATAGAATCAAGATCTATAGATTCAGCAAGCTTTACTTTTTTTGTATAAATTTCAAGAATTGTTTTTCTTCCAGATAAGTCTGGTCTATCAACTAAAACTTGCCTATCAAATCTACCAGGTCTCAATAAAGCAGCGTCAAGAACTTCTGGTTGGTTTGTAGCGGCAAGAACTATAACAGGTTTATCTGCTGAAGCAAAGCCATCCATTTCAGTTAAGAGTTGGTTGAGGGTTTGTTCTCTCTCATCGTTTCCACCAACAACTCCCATCGATCCAGAGCGGCTTTTCCCAATAGCATCTAATTCGTCAATAAAAATTATACACGGTGCTTTTTTCTTGGCTTGTTCAAATAGATCCCTAACCCTAGCCGCGCCAGCACCTACAAAAAGTTCAACAAACTCAGAACCAGAAATAATAAAGAAAGGAACCTCTGCTTCTCCAGCAACTGCTTTGGAGAGTAGAGTCTTACCTGTCCCAGGAGGTCCAACCAAAAGAACACCTTTAGGTATCCTTGCTCCTATATCTGTGTATCTTTCAGGTTTCTTTAAAAAATCTACTATTTCAGTCAATTCGTCTTTTGCTTCATCTACACCAGCAACATCAGCAAAAGTAACTTTAGATTCATCATCTGGGACATAGACTTTAGCTTTACTTTTTGTAAAGCTTAAAGCTCCTTGGGCTCCGCCTCCACCCATACTTCTTCTTGCAAAGAATTGTAGAACAAGAATAAAAATCAAAGGTGGTACAACCCAGCTTAGTATGGTTGAGAAAAAGTTAGGTTTTTTAGGGGGGGCAGCAGCAAATTCAACCCCTTTACTTTCTAACCTTTGTGGAAGATCCATATCAAAAATTGGGGTTGTCGCCAAAATAGAAGGCGCTCCTTCTTCAGCTCCATTTAATTCATATCTGATTTGTTCTTGAGTGATATACGCACGCTTAACTTCCCCGTCATTAACCTGATCAATGAATAAAGAGTAAGGAACCCTAGGGATTTGCATATTTTGATTAGGGAAAAGACTACTAAACAGGAGTAATGCTCCGACTCCTATCAAAATAATATTTATAATTCCGAAACGTCTATTAGGTTGATTATCGTCTTGTCTTATTGGCATGATTGTTATCAATTTGAGTTTATTATAAACTAAACGATGAGTTTCCGTACCTGTATTATTTTTTTTGGGTAAGAACCGTACGGTACTTTGACCCATATAAATTTATACTAAAATTAATTTTTGAATGAACATTTAACGCATATATCATTACCAATCAAGCTA
>Ga0310343_10000602_pt1 | contig 17292 bp, 7 predicted proteins | sample HC15DNA2025_MG_FD_203519 | JGI IMG/M metagenome (GOLD analysis project Ga0310343, IMG submission 203519) | Marine microbial communities from station ALOHA, North Pacific Subtropical Gyre - HC15-DNA-20-25_MG | ecosystem: Environmental > Aquatic > Marine > Oceanic | place: Pacific Ocean: North... | reverse complement strand
GGTGTAGTTGCGTTAGCGAGTCCTACTACAACATAATAAGAATTTGTAGAGTTTTCAACTGTTTCTACAAAGTTATTTGCATTTAGAATTCTAAATTGATCAGTTACAATTGCAGCCATATTATCAGCTTTTTTCTATATTTATACTAGCCAAGATCCTTTCTTAAAGCACCACTGTCTCTAAGTCCAAAATCTCTTCTCTGGATTGTAGGATAACTTGAAATACCAGAGTAATGTGTTTTACCTGTAACTCCAATAGAAATTGCGTTAGATCTATTGAAGTTAGTTAATCGACCCCATGAGAATCCACCAATAGCAGTTCCCAAACCAACTGAAGTATCTATACCAGTTGTATTAACTCCAGTCATTATATTACATGTTATAATACCCACTCCTGCGTTGAATGCATCTACAAAGTAAATATTGTCAACACAAGTGGTGCCTGTGGCGACAACTGCACCATCACTATAAACAGAAGTCACACCATGACCAATCTGAGTATCAAAGATGTAAATTGGATATCCAACTTTTAAATCAGTCAGAGTTGCACTTGGATTTCCAGAACCTGCTCCTAAATCTGCATTTAAAGTAAATTTAAGTGCAAGAGGATTGCCACCAATACCATCAGTTACTCCAACACCAATAATATCACCATCAAATCCTTCAACAGTAGTTATTAAATCAACATCCTCTTTATTTAAAGATGGTGAGGGAGCAATAACTTGTGGTGGTTTTGTCTGTGTGTATCCAAAACCAGGATTAGTAATCGTAACTGTATTTAGACGACCACCTGATATTGAAACTGTAGCAGTCGCAGTGGTCAATCCAACAGGTGGTGTTGTTGAAGTTGTTATAGCATAATAATTATTTGTCGCAGGTGCCGATATTGAAACAGTAACTGCAGAACCGACATAGCCATTACCAACATTTGTTATATCGAGAGATTGGATTGTACCTGCCGCTGACACAACTGCAGTTAATCCAGCAGCAACAAGATCAGTAGACTCAATAATCAAACCACCAACAGCACCAATATCTAAACTTGAAAAATCTTCTTCATAATTAAAGAATGAAGCATTATCAAGATAAAGTATAGTATCTCCAATTCCAACATCACTTATAATTTTTGCAGTTGGATAAACCATTGATTCAATTGAATCTCTTGTTTTAAATACTAATTCTCCATTAATTTTTTTATCAATTTTTTGTTTAGACCAATTAAGTGGTTTAAAGTTGACCTCATCTATTCCATTACCATTATATAAATTTGTTTCAACTTCATCTGAAGTTGTTATTGCATATATGACTCTTGAATCTTGAGTGGTTGTTACACCAGAATTTTTTATTAATTGTACTGAATCACCGACTTTTATGGTAGGTGATACGGATGAACCAGCAGAAACTTGAACAGCATCAACACCCTCTGTGCCTTTATAGAAGAATATGTCAATTATATCTGTGGGATCTGGTGCTTGTGCAAACGTAAATGATGTACCACCATCAAATGTATATGCCTCACCAGGATTTTGAACCACTCCATTTATAAAAATTAATAATAGTGCATCAAGATTAATAAGGGATGATTCTGGATTATCTTCATCAATCTCAAAACTTAATAAATTAGCATTATATATTATTGGGAATCTTGTTCTTTCACCATCTTGAAGATCTTTAATTGAGTCAATAAAATCAAACTGACCAAAGTTCCAAGATGAATATTGATCGTTAAATGTTTTTAAAACAGTCAAATTAAAGTCTGTCATGGTTGTAACACCTATGGCAGTCACCAACCCTACAGGTTTAAATACATCTCCTACTTTAAAATTGTATCCATTATTTTCTAAAACAAAATTAGATACTGTAAATAAAGTTGAACCAATTCCAACAGTGGTATTAGCAGCACCGACATCTATTGTAATTAAAGCACCATCTCCTGTATCTGTGGTATTTCCAATTCCTCTTCTCGAAACACCTGTAACTGATAAATTTGAATATGATGGTGATGATACTTGAATTTGTGGTTTAGTGTATCCAGTTCCATTATTATTAATTGTGAATGAAAGCACTCCACCATCTCCTGCAACTGCTGTTATATCAGCACCTGAACCAGTTCCACTTAAATCTGTTACAGCAACTGATACTGGATTTCTGTAACCTGAACCAAAAGTAAGATCATGTAAGTATTCAAAAGCAGTTCCTGAACCAACATATGCATGAGATTGATTACTTGCACCTATACTTACACTAAATGTTGTTGATGATAGTATTCCTGTCAATCCGAATGACCTATCATTTGGTATTGTTAAGGCAGGATTAAATGTCAAACCATCTAATCTAACAAACTCATTTATATTTCCAAAATCATGATTAGTTGAAGTTGTAACCTGAAGTTCACCAGTAATGTTATTATATGAAGCAGTGCTTATACCATAAGAACTACCAGTAGTGGCAATACCAACGACACCTGCAATTGTGGTTCCACCAACCCCAAGATTAGGAACAACTTTTGCTCCAACTAAAGGTGCAACTCCAAGACCACCAGTTGACCCTAATGATACTATGACACCACCTCTAGGTAGTTGATTTTGATTTACATCAGTATCACTTGTAATCAAACTTCCATTAGATGAGGTAATACCTGTAAATACTACGTTAGTTGATGTTCCACCAACCTCTGTAAAATCATAATTATTGCCAAGATTATTAAAAGTAGTTGGTGTTTGGAAAATACCATTTAATAATAAAATACTACTTCCTGTGTTTATACCTATGGTATCTGACCCCTCAACTTTTAATTGATATGCTTGATCAATTCCATTAAAACTATCAGAAATGTCATCAAATATAAAGTTCTTAGTGTAATCTTTTCTTAGATATACTCTTCCATTAAATGATGATTTAACAGGATCAAGATTTGATGGTGTTCTTCCACTCTGATTTGTTCCTCTTGGAGGTTCAGTAAAATGTATTTTACTGTCTACAATATTATAACTTCCAGAGTATAATCTAGCCACATCACTTGCAGAATGATTTGTAGCAGCAGATCCAATATAACCTCTGTTAACCTCTATAAGATTAACAGTTCCTGTTTCAGATATTGGTCCTACAGATGTTGTTCCCAAACCAACATTTGTAATTTCCATATATTCATCATTTATCTTTATCGTATCACCAGTTGTAATTGTAGATATTCCTGCAACACTGAATAAAGTTTGATTATCTGTAATATTAAATTCTAAAGTTGTTGATATTGGAGTAAATGCTATGGGAGATTGAATGACACCATCGACTGAGATAAGTGCTTTTTCATTCTTTTTAAACATTTCAAATTCATGATAATTTCCAGCACCAGCACTTGTAAATATTAAATTAACTCCTGCTAAAGCATCGGCACGACTCTTTGAAACTTTAAATCTATCTTTATTTTGAGTATTTTTAATTGCAAATAATTCTGTACCTGCTGATAGTGTTCCACCTGCGGTTGCAATACCTGTTACTGTTGCACCAGTAAATGTAGAACCTGGTGTGTATATTATTTTTTCACCAGTTTCAAAGAAATGGTCAATAACAGTAAATTCACCAGTTCCTAAATTAAGGGCAGTAGCTGGATTAAATTTCTTTTCAAATATTGGTATTGTATTACTTTGTAAGGTAAAACTTGTTTTATTTGATCTTGAACCATTTATAGCATCATATTGTGCAAGTGATAATGATTCAGTAACAGTTCCATATTGTAGGTCAAGTGGAATATTTAATAAATCTATGTCTGTATAAAAAGCTTTACTTAATACTTGAACCTGAACACTATTTGTTCCACCAGTATAGTCTGGATCTGGATGGAAATTTAAATTTAAATCGTTACCAACTAGTGTTGAAGAGAATGTTCCAATACCAGAGGTGCTACCAATAGATAAGAATGGATATTGTGTAATATGAGAATCTGTTTCATTATGAACTACTAAAACTTGATGTAAAGCACTAGTTGAACCACTTGAAACTCTAACTATACTTTTTAAACTAGATATTTCTTCATGTAAAAATGTTGAAATTGTTGTTGCAGCAGATACATTAGCATAATTTGATTCAAATCTTACTGTTTTTTCTGTACCATCAATTTGACCAGTTGATTTAAACCTGTAAGTGCTTATTCCTGCAGCAGTTGTACCTATACCGATTATTGATGACCTAACAATAATCTCATTTGGTTCATCATTTTCATAACTTAAGATGAACGCACCAGTTGATATTCCAGTTGCAAAATTGCCAATAAAGTTTGAATTGTCACTTTCTTCAGAATCTGAGAAAAATTCTGATATGTAAGTATTAGTTCCATCATGAGTAGCATATAATTCAACAAAATTAGTTTCAGATGTATTAGGATCTTTGACTTCAATTGATGCAAAATAAGCATCAATATTAGAAATATTATCAGATATTATAACAGATGATGATGCAGTAGAAACTATCTTATTAGAACCATTAAGATTTACAAAACCAATGCTTTGAGTTCCTATACCACTAAGATCTGTATTAAAAGTATTTTGGAATATTTTTAAATCATAATCATTATTATCAGCATCATCAGGAGTGAATATTAAACTAACAAATCCAGATGTATCCATCTGAAAATTTAATTCACCTAAATCTGATGGTGTATTATGAATATTAGTTTGCTCTGCGGTGAATACATCATTATCATCTTTAAATAATACAATATCTGACAATTGTATATTTTTATTATTAGGATTTCTAAGTTGAATTAAATACCTTGCAAAATTAGTATTAATAGGTAAATCTAAGAATTTAGAAAGAGAGGTTGAAGTATTAGAGAACAATGAACTTATATCATCAATTTCTAAAACTCTATTTGTTCTGCATTCTATGTATGGAGATAATTTTGTATTTTGTAATTTTATAAATTTAGATTTATTATTAACAACATCAACATCAATTGCAAAATCAAAATTATTAATTGTATCAACACGTTTTTGATCAATTATATCAAGTGCAACTGTATCAAGGAATGTGGTTGTTGTGACACCCGCACTCGTTGCTGACACAATGCCAACATCTGCAAAATTCTTTAATCCACTAGTATGTAAAAGACGATTTACTGGATTTACTAAATCATCATATGTTATTGAACTTTTAACTGTGTAAGATAAATTTTGATAATAATTATTATCAGGTAATACTTGATAATCTTGACTTAATTTTCCAACATCATCTCTCCAACCCTGATTTTCTCTGAGTGAGTAATCAATTGTAAATCTTCCAGTATTTTCTAGTATTTGATTTATAGTTGCTATGTTACCACTATTAGCACCTCTAATCTTTTGCCCTTCAATTAAATTAAAACTACCAGGTTTACTTTCAATAACTTTTATAAACTCATTAGTGGATTCTGATACAACTAAATTAACAGGTGTAAATGATTCTCCATTAAAAGCAGATATTTGCTCCCCAACTACAAAATTATAGATTTCTTGAGTTACACTAAACGATGGATAATCGTTTTTACTAATTATTTGTGCAAATGAATTTTGACTTGTTTTTGCTACACCAGCATTAGAAGTGAACAATGATAAATCAAACGAAACAGTTGCTGGATTATTATTAACCACTGAAGAAACTTTAAAGAAATTAAATCCATTATCTTCAGAATTAAATCCATTACCTGGAGTTAAATTTGAGTGTGTATATTGTTGAATACCTTCTACAAAAATTTCTTCACCTACAGAAAATGGTGCTGTGGTAAATCCTAAAATAGGTGTAACTAAAGTGCATGTGACTATTCCAGAAGGAGCGTTGTAATCAACACTTTGAATGGATGCTCCATTGCTATTATTCAAAGCAAAAATTTCATGAGTAACTGGTTGCAAACCTCTTGGTGGAACAGATATTATTGCCTCCGCAATTGCACTACCACTAATTTTTGGTAATATTGAACCAGTTGTATCTTCTAATCCAGTATCAGGATTAACTATAACTAAATTTGGTGCAGATGTATAATTTTTACCTCCTGTAAGAACATCAACTTTAGTTATAGTGTTTGAATTTATAACTGAAATTATTGGAGATACAAATGCCTCTGGTTTAAGTGTATTATCTGATGAATACTCAAAACCAGGATTTAATATTCTTACATTATTAATTCTATTAATATTTGTTGAGTCTGGAATTAAACTAGCATTAATTCCTTGTGTTGAAGCTATACTTACAAATGTTGGCAAACTTTTATATCCCATTCCCCCATAATTTATTTTTACCTTATCAATTGAACCAGAGGCATTAGGAGATTGTGTACTATAACTCAATACACTTACTTCAGATTGTTTATATGATAATTTTTCGGGTTCTTTTTCAAGGGAAACACTGAAAGTTGTTGAACCTGTAGATACAATATTAAATACATCAAATATATTGTTGTATGTACTATCCTCATAGACAATTGATGAAAAATCATTTACATCTATCGTATCTGATGTACTAATATATCCACTTTTTTGTAAATTATAGTATAAAACTTTTGGATTATCTTCATAATGATTGAGAGTGACTGTCGCGTCATCTATTTTATTAATACTGGTGGTACCGATACCTACAGTTCCTATTCCAATTACTTGAAAATTGCTTGTTGTTCCAGTTGATACAAATTCATTCTTAAATTCTTTATCAGTAAATAATTTAAATTTAAATCCTTCAAGTGATGAGTGTCCAACACCAAAAACTAAATTATCATTTCTTACGATATTAATTTTAGGGTTAATTAATGAAAATTGATGTGTTCCACCTGTTGAAGACAATTCAATAATTTTTATTGGCATATTAATTACATCTAAAGGTGTCTCACCTAATTTAAAATTATTATTATCTACTTTGTACACAAAATATGAATTTTTATCAACTAAACCTTCAGAAGGTGATGATGATTCATAGTAAACTTTATCCCCTGTTTTAAAGTCATGTGAATCAATATTAATATTATTTGTTAAACTTGTTATTCCACTGGATGAACAAGATTTAGGATTGATGAGTATTAAATCATTTAATTTATCATATCTTACATCTACAAATAATGAAGTTCCAATACCAACTGATTGATTCGATTTTAAGTTTAAATCTATGACATCATTATTGTTCAAATTATGAGCTGTTGATAATGATACTTGAGCAGTGATTCTTTGTAGTCTTCCAGTTACTTGATCAAAATTACTCTCAAAAAAGTATTCAAAATTGCTACTTCCTATTTTTGTATCACCAACAAATGATAATCCAGTTGTACTTGTTGTTAATCCTAATTGTGTAACAATACCTATATAATTTTCTGATTTTTTTATAACAAATACATCTTGACTATTTCCAGACTCTGGAATATTAAAAGTGGTAACTCCATCATCATCAGAAACCGTTAGAGCATATCCAGCCGCAGGTTTATTAAGAGTAATCTTTTGATTAGTCACAAAAGGATGATTTGGTAATCTTATACTTTGAAGAGGTGTAGAAACTACTTTAATGATATCACCTAATGTTGAAGTTGATGTGGAACCTAATCCAACAGCTGTTCCAACACCGATAGACTCATGGGGATTGAAGAATACTTTGTTGTTTATATCAGAATCAAATCCATCAGTTTTTATTGGGATATTGAATGTATTTGGTATAAGATTTACTTTTGTTCCAACAGTATGCACTCCAGAAACAGCACCTCTCTTGACTCTTAAAATATTATTTTCTTTAAATGTATTAAGGACTAATAATTTTTCTGTGCCGATGCCGATACTACTACCTACAGATATTGGATCTGGTATTTTAGATACATATAAATCTGTGACAACACCTGTAGTAGATGAATTTGGAACTTCTTGATATAAAATTGTTCTTGCTGTTTCAAATCCAATAACGTGTGAACCATTTAAATTAACTATACTATCTGTGCTTAGACCAGAAATAACAACGGTATCTCCATTGTTTAATGGTGGTGATGTTGAAATAAATGCAGATACATTATTGTAATTACTATTAACAAAAACAACATTTTCGTACGTATCAATTGTTGTATCAATAGAAGTTATTTGTTTTCCCTTAATAGTATCAACTGAAACACTCAATCCTCCACCATTAGTTCCAGTATTATCAAAAGTTGCAGAATTACCAACTTGATAATTATCTCCATCATTTACTATTTCAATTGAATCTATTGAACCAAAAGTTGTTGATTCAACAATTGATACTTGAGTTGATATCTCATTTGATTCTGTAATAAAATCATTATCAGCAAATGCATCAGATACTTTGTAAGGATAAGTATTTCTTATTAAATTAGAGTCTTCAATTTTAAAATCTTTTTGAGATAATTTATAGTTATCAATAATAGGATTAGATCTATAAGTATCACCAATAAAATATGGAAATCTAGGTTGCAGTGATATCGTAGTTATTCCAACAAAATATGCATATGTACCTTTAGGATACTCAGGTGTCCTACAATATCTTCCGTTATGGACATCTAAATCTCCACTATTTTTAAATACATAATCATCAACAAAAAATCCAACATCAAAAGATGATGGTCTATTAATGATATTTGAACCATCAATCTCATATCCACTATTTAAAATTCTAATGATAGAGTTTTCATCAGAGGGATCACTATATCCATAAGGACCATAAATTGGGTTTCCATCATATGCCCAACCTATAATTGGTGAGTGTTCGACACCATCATCTCCGAAAGCGTCATTTCCAATTTGAGTAGAGTATCCAACAATAGAATATTTTAATTTCTCCTGTGATTCTATGAGTGCTTCAGACCCATACCTGTTAAAATTATTTGTTCGTAAACTTCTTATATCAGCATCAATTTTTAAACCAGAACCAGGTGGTTTGATCACAATAGAAGTAGTGTTATCTTGATAGTTCAAACCATTTTTTATTATAATTACTTCTACAATTTTTCCATTATTAACTACTGCTCTCAATTCAGCACCTAAACCTGTACCAATACCAACAACTTCTAAATCAGGTGCAGTTTCATAATCTCTACCTCCAGATTGAACTTCAACGTAACTTATTTTTCCATCAGAAATAATAGGTTTAAGTTGTGCATCTTTACCAAATTTTTTTGTAATGTTAACTGGTTTTTCTAAATTTAATACATTTGAACCATAACCACTTCCTTCTTCATACAAATATAATTCATCTACAGATCCTCTAACAATAGGTGTTGCTGTAATAACTCCAACATCTGTATTAGCTAATTCATATTTCAAATTTAATTTGATATCAGGATACTTGAAAACCTGATATCCAGTTCCACTATTTGTAAATTTTATATAATTTAATCTAAAGAAATCATCTGTAGATGTTCCACCCAATCCTGCATTAGATAATCTAAATGAATTTTCATTTACTACTTGAACATTATAATATGTTGATGTTGTTTTAATACCTGTATATTCGTTTAATTCTGTTATTGATTGTGGTTGTGTTGAACCTAAACCAACGTTCGTGCAGTATACAATTGAATCTCCGTCTATGAATCCATGATTGTTAAAATTAATTGTATGATTACTTGTATTGATACCTGATGGTTTAACAAATAATTGTCTATTTTGATAATTAGAACCTCCGTTAATTACCTTTATATCACTAAGTGTTAATTCTTCTTTTAATAATTTAAATTTATGAATACCATTTTTACTAATTGTAGTAAAACCAACAGTGTTTATTCCTGCATTAAAATCATCAATATTTTGAAATAATTTGATTGTATTTTTATTAATGACAGAAGGGAAATAAATTGATGAATCAACTAAAGTTGTAGTTCCTAAACCTACTACTGATACTCCATCATTTCCTACTGTACCAACCCCAAGAGGGTCATTTCCATTTTTATCATAAACTAAAGGTAGTCCGCTTGAAATATGGTGGTCAGTTAAAAATGTTATTGTTTCATTAATGTTATCAACCCCTCCAGATTGAGATATGAGTCTACCATCAAAAGATATTTCTCTCCTTCTCTCTGAAATTATTGGTTCAAAAACTGCACCAAATCCATTACCACCCTCTATAGTTACCGACAATACTTTTTGTATATCAAAATTTTGTGGATCTACTTGTACGTTTGTAACTTCACCAATAACGACTGGTTGCACCAAAGATGTGGTTCCAATGCCTGGTGATGACATTTCTAGAATTGGTGGTTTTAAAACATCATAATTACTACCACCATTTAGAACCTTAACATTACTTAAAGGACCAAAAAATATTCTATCATCAGATTTATAATTAAGAATTTCTACTCCATTAATAAGTAATCCAGTAGATCCAGATAGAGTTTTTTTATTATCTGAATTTGTAAGATTTGGATTTAAATGAAACTCTCTTAAAAGTCTTTGAGCACCAATTTTCTGATTAACTGTTCCAATTAATGAAAAAGTATGTGTACCAGTGCTCGTTAAAGGTTCAAATTCTTCAAAATCACCGATTGGAATAAATGATCTTGATTTATATAAACGTATTTGGTTTTTACTTGCTAAAACTTCAACAAAGTAAGAACCCTCAATTAATCCAGGTAATAGTGAACCTTGAGCAGTGTATGTTACTTCATCTCCAGTTATAAAACTTACATTTGATGGAAATGATATTATACTATATTTTAAAGTATTTGGATTATACCCTTGTAAATCTATATTTGCTACAGCACTTGGTAAAACTGATTTTATTAATGAAGTTGTGATGTCATATGAAGGTAATGAGTTTGATGCAACATACATTTTTTCATTTGAATCATTATAAACATTAGTAATGTCACTTGTTACTTTATTATTACCAAATTCTAAATCTACATTAGAACTAGTAGCCGTTTTTATAATTCTTCTCAAATCATACTTTTTATTATTTGCTACATCAGGAATTACTGATATACCAGCAGCGTTAAATAACGGATCAATATTAATGGTTCTTGTAGATGGACTTATACTTTTTATAACCCCAGTTCCTGCCAAATTTTCTTCATTTCTAAAGAGAATTTGTACTTCATCTCCTACTTTGATACTGGATTTATCAATATCATCTGTTATTAGAACAAAATTATTTCCACTTATGTTACTTACTTGAAATCTAGATGATGTATTATAAATCCATGAATTAGCAAAAATTTGTTTTCTTGATTTATTACTTATTGGGTTTAATATTTTTTCTCCGACATTTTTTACAGTTATTCTTTCACCTTCTGTGATAAGTCTTATATCTGAAGTTGATTCAAAATTTGATAGAACACCTGTCAATCTTAATTCGACTTTTTTAGTTAAATCACCATTTTCGTAACCATAGTAAAAAACATCAGATCTGATTTCATCTGTTGTTGATATTGGTGATATTATATTTTCACAATCAAAAAATTGATTTAATGATTTTTTGCCATAGTATATGTTTGTATTAATACCTGATACAACAAATCCAGTTGTTCCAAAACCTACGGTAGAATCTACTGTTATTACACTTGCTCCTGCAGATACATTTGTTATAGATTTTGTTATACCTGGTATTGTAAATGTTCCTTCAATTAAATCTCTATCATTAAATCCCACAAATAAACCAAGTTTATAATATGTCTTATCCTTTCTTGTTAAAGGTTCTATTTCCGATACTGATGCTGCGATTGGTGCTCTTGTATTAACATCAGTAGATTTAATTAAAGTTTGACCTAAAAGATTTGTTGGATTACCAGATAATGCTTCAGCGAGAACTATCTCTCTTCTTATATACTGAGCTGATGAAGGTTTTACAAGATATTCTTCTAAATCTACAATTTTTGGTGTTTCATTATATAAGACATTGAAAAGTATTCTAAAAGACTCTTCAGTTCCTTTAGATTGATATAATGATTTTGAATTTTTTATGAAATTACTTACATCTAAATCATTAACAAAATCAACATTCTCTAAACCAGGTGTTAATGTTTTTTTAGTTTTTTTATAAAATTCTTTTAAAAATAAAGAACTTAAATTAACAACTGTTGCATCTTCATCATGATTAACAGCAATAGTATCTGTAAATACTAACTCGTCAGGTTGATTTGTTGCATGATATGTTGTAATTCCACTAAACCCTCTGACACATCCAGTAAAAGTGTTTGTGGTCAATCCTGTATATGTAAAAATCTCTTCATTTATCTTAAATAAACCATATTCTTTTGGAAATCCCTTGGTGCTACTGACATTTACGGTTGTTGAAGTGGATGTAATACCACTAGTTAATGTTGTTTCACCTACTATAACCTCTGGAGTTAAATTATCTAATTTAATATATTGATCTAAATTATCAGTAAGATCAATCACACCTCCCTGATACTCTTGAGAGATATAATATTGCTTTAAAAAATCTACTGCTTTTGGACTTTCAGATATTAAAAATTCAGGAACTTGATTTTCAATTATCTGTTGGACTTTGACTCTTTTATCAATTCCAGTTGTTATCATATTATCCTCTTGTCAATACTCCGTTTGAATAACTAGATGTAACATTAAAACCAACACCAGATATCTGCTCACCAGATGTAATAGTGTCTTTAACCATATTTATCTGGCTATTATCAACAGCAAATGTCAAATATAAATCTTTCAAACTTAATATATCATTTGATTCTGGAAATGCTTGTATCTCAATGATATTATTAGATTTTTCCGTAGAAGTTATGTTTATTGTATTAAGAATTACCTCACCATGCACATAATCAACTACACCTGCAGATGCAACAACTAATTGTTCTCCATCTCTTTTAGTTATCGCAATCACACCTTTACCACTTCCATCAAGACTACCATTACTATTTTTATTTGGAATGTCAGTAAAGTATAATAAGTCTGTTTGACCTACAATTGTAAATCCAGTGCTCTTTATATTTCGACCAGTTGGATTTATATGAAATCTATTACCATAACATAACTCATATTGTGCAAATTGGTTTACTAATGCCTTTAAATTTCTCCTTATAATAACACGAGAGATATTTGAAGATATTGCATCGTCTATTTTGTCAATTACATTTAAAACTTTACTATACTTAAATCTTCCACCAAACTTATTAAGTTCTACCGATTTTGCATATGTTGTTAATCCACTAATTATTTTAGTCTTCAAATTAGAAACTGTTGATACCTTTGAAAGATCATAATAAACAAATGATTCAAGTTCAACATATAATAGTTTAAGATCTAATATTTTTTGATTGATACCTGTTAATGAATATCCCTTCAATTTTGATAAAATTTGTGTTTTGTCAAAATCAGATACAAATTCACCATTTTTTGGTTTTATTGTAATTGAAACTGTACCAAACTCAGGTGGATCAAGTTCTTCACCTCCAACAACAGAAACTGACTCTGTATTGGGATATATTGTTTGTATTATTGACTCATAATCTCTTGCTGTAACTGCTCTATATTGTGATGAATACAGTCTAGGTGCAAAATACTTAATTGAATCTATTGACTCGATATTACCTCCATTAGATGCCGATTGGAGAGTTGTAATTTGAGGTGTAGTTGAGGGTAATAAAATTTGATTAGAGGATGATACCACACTACCTGCGTATGAGAATGATGATGGACCGTTACCTTCAACACCATCAGTAACAATATAAGAAACTGATATTGTAGATTCATTATCAAGTTTTTTACCAAAAATACCATCACCAAATAATAATTCATATCTCTCATCAGTAACCTCTTGTATTAAATAAACCTCTGACGTATTTGATATATTTAATATGTTGTCTACTTTACGATACTCTCTTTCTGTCGTATCGGAAATTCCACTTACTTTCACAATTATGGTTGAGGTATCAATAAATGAATTTTCAAGTATAAATCTTTGATCAAGTGAACCATCTACTGTAAAGGTTTTGGTTAAATATGTGCCTTGATAAACAACTACATCATTAAACGATGATGTGCTTGAAATTATATTACCTGCATTATCTGTCAATTGAGTTGTTGTAGTGGTTATTGACTCTGGAATTGAAAAAACGAAGGTTGTATCATTACTTGAACCAACACAGAGAAGTCCTGCTTGTAAAGTATGAGTTGGTGTATTACCACTTGTTGTAATATCAAAAGATATGACAGCTTGTGATGCTGTCCTTGATCTTGGAACATATCCAACGTTTCGAGCAAGAGATACAACATTTTCACGCACTGTTGCAGAGTCAAGAAATGACTCATTAACGATCATATTCGAGTTAAATGCTGTAATATACGTATTATATGCTAAAGTATCAATTAAAACTGAAAAATTTGACCCCTCAAAGTCAAAATCAGTAAAATCTGAGTTTGCACGGATATAATCTTTAATTGAGTTCTTGATTTGGTCAAAATCGAGGTTTGTAAACTTGGTAAAAGGCATTTATCTTGTTGCTTCGAGTATAAATGTAAAATCTTGTGTAGGAATTTCTTGTCCAACAATATCAAAGAACACCGTAACCTCAAATTCGTTCAAATCTGGTCTTGGTAACACCTCAACAGTTACATTATCTATTCTAGGCTCAAAATTATCAAGTGTAATTTCAATTTGATTCTGTATCACTGATGCAGTACCAAAATCAACAAAGTCAAATAGGCTATCACGTACCTCAGATCCAATCGCAGAGTTAAAAAATCTCTCTGTAGGGATAGTTTGTACTAAATTTCTTACAGATCTCTTAATTGCATTCTCATTTTTGAGAATTGTGAGATCTTTCGTGACTGGATGGGGTGAAAAAGACAAACTTATGTCTTTAAATGCCCTTGATATCCGATTTATAGCCATTATAACAGGTATTTCCTGTTTTATTTATGACACTTTTTAAGAATGTTATTATTTATCCTAATTCTGGTTCAATTTCGTCTTTTTTTGCTCTTTCTTTTGCTGTTTTCCAGAAATAATTCTCTTCTGAACCCAATCCATCACGATCATGACCGTTTTCTACCTGATAATACACTGTTGAAACCTTAAAATCAGGCATTTTAGGTGTTTCGGGTGTAATACTGTTATCATAGATACGCATTCTGTTGTTTGGATAGAGGCAAAACTGTCCGTTGTCCAATTCTAAGAGGTTGTGAGACTTATGCTCGGCAGGTTGTTCACTTGTTGAGTAGTCAATTGAGTCTACATCTTGGTGATAATTGTCTAAAGTACAAATATAAGTGCCAGTTTGAGTCCCAAAGTCTCTTGTCATCACTTCATAGTGCATCGAACCGATAAATTGCTTCTGAACTGCAACCACTCCGTAGTCCATACAGTTCCAAAACTGTAAATTATGCAGTGTCATGTCTGGTTTTGGTGTCTCAGGGTCACTTGTAAACGCAGAAATTGGTAATTTATCGAACATTGCAGCATAATCAGGCAAATAAGTCTCAAAATAAAAGGCACGACCAGGTATACTTTTCGCAGAAACCCAGACTCCTTTCACAAATTCACCATGACCACTCTTATGATCGGTCAAATATTCTTTTCTTACCCATACTTCATAAGAGGGTAGATTCGCAATCAAACAAGCCATCTATTTTCCTTGTCCTTTGTATCTTTTACGAGCCGAGTTACGGGATGTTGCCGAGTATTTCGAGTGTTTTCCCTTCCCTTGACGAGTTTTTTTCGGACGGGTTTCGATTGTGTTACCCATACTAAATGTTTTTGCCATTAATTTTCCTCAATTTCAGTTCTAAGTTCGAGCGGATGCGGTGTACCATTTGCAAAAAATTCATCTGCCAAGTCCTGCATCTTATCCATGTATTCCTCCTCTGTCAGATTCTCAAAAAGAACCTCACCCTTATGAGTAATTTTATATAACTCTTGTTTTTTCATGTCCTACACGAATACGAGGGTCACACATAATACGGAATCCTGCCTCTTTTGCGTCTAAACAGAATGAGACATCTTCTCCGCACATATCCTGCACAGCACCAGATTCAAATACTTGCATCTTCGGAGCAAACCACGGATACTTCATCTGTTCATCTTCAAAGACACCGTGCTTTATCAGTAACCATCCGAAACCTGCATAATCAACTGTGAAAGGTTTCTTTCTTTTTGCAATTGAATCAAGTGTTTCATGGTTCATCACTCCACCATTTCCTTTGAAGTCATCTTCATCTAACCAGTGTGCAACTGAAGTTGTCTTTCCATCTTCTGTACAATACCAACCTGATGCGATCTTTTCGTCCATCAATACAAGTTGATAAAACTTTTCAACATTGAAAACAATATCTGAGTCGATCCATAACTGATAATCATACTTTAACTTACCATCCCAAGGTAACTGGTCAGGACCACGAAGAACATTTGCACCAAGACACTTACATCGGGCAAAATTTACCATTGATGAATAGTCTTGTGATATTTGAATACTTGCTTTGTTTTGAACTAAGTCAAAGCATAATGTCACAAAGTTCTTTAGAAATGTATATGATACTCCTCGACCTGGCAAACAGAACACTACTGTCTTACCTGCTATCATTCTTTTTGCTTTATCGTAATCCCATTCTGGTGTTTCTGCCTGTTTTTTTGCTTTTGCAGCTGCTGATTTAACAGTAAATCCTTTCGCCATACTAATGATCAATTATAATTATATAATACACTATTATCTATACGTTGTCAATAAAGTTAAACCATCCTGTCACGATATATTTTGATTCGGTTTTACTCACTATCCCTCGATGCATATGTGTCCAATATGCTGGCCATATAACACAACGACCTTCGACAGCATTCAAAGTTAAATCATAATTATCAAAGTATGTGCCACCATCATCTGTAACAGTATTCAAATAAAACATCCAAACAAGCACTCTGTTAATTCCAAAATTTGGTCCTTCATTCTCACAATGCAATCCAAAATATGCTTGATTTGGTTCATACTTTTGTAAATTATATCTTTCTCGAACTCCCCATCTTTCAATTTTTGCTAATTGAGGATGTAATTCCTTATACTTCTCAATTTGATGATGTAAAGAAATACCTATAATGTCATTAATTGGATTTTTATCTTGAATATCAATTCCCATTTCAGACGAGATTTTATATTCGTATACAACTCTAGTTCCCTCTGGAGTCTTCACAGAACCTCTTTTCATTAAACCATTCGTGTTCATGTAGTCAATGATATACTTACAATCTTCAGATGAGAGAGCATTATCAAATACTTCAATAAAGTTTTTCATTAATAAGAGTGTTCTTCTACTTTACCCTGTATGCAAGCATCATCTATACACTCAACGTATGTAAGTTCTTCTTTAAAATATGAGTAATATAT
>Ga0310343_10000600_pt1 | contig 17325 bp, 21 predicted proteins | sample HC15DNA2025_MG_FD_203519 | JGI IMG/M metagenome (GOLD analysis project Ga0310343, IMG submission 203519) | Marine microbial communities from station ALOHA, North Pacific Subtropical Gyre - HC15-DNA-20-25_MG | ecosystem: Environmental > Aquatic > Marine > Oceanic | place: Pacific Ocean: North... | reverse complement strand
CAAGTTGTCCTAAGGGAAATGATGAAAGATATATTTGGAAGTGATAGTTATGACTTGCCTGATCCATTAGCAATGTCGGTTTATTTAGATAATGAAATCATTAGTCAATCTGCCGAAGTAAATGTAAGAGTTGATACAAGAGATGGAATGACAAGAGGTGGTTGTGTTCTTGATTATCTTAATTTAGAACCTGATGCACCAAAAGTGCGAGTTGTTCAGAGATGTCATGGAGACAAGTTTTATAATCTTTTAAAGCAAAGTCTTTCTTAATGGTTTCAAGCTCTGCAGTAATAGAGTTAATAATTCTTCAAATTAGTGTCGCTTTTAGCCCTGGTTTAATAATTGCACTAATTGTTAATGAATCTGTACAAAAAAGTAGAAAAAATGGACTTCAAGTAGCAGGGGGTGCAGCAACAGGGGCAATTTTTATAACAATCATTACGGCTGGAGTTGTCACATTTGTTTTTAATTTAATTCCTCAAATTTTAACCATTATTTATATCGTTGGAATTATCTACATTATATACAAAGGAGTTGATACTATTAGATCTAGCGTCGAGACCCAAAGTAAAGTTATTAATAGTGGATCATTTAATGCAGGAATGAAACTAAACCTCATTAATCCAAAGATGTGGGTATTTTATCTTTCTGTATTACCTATTTTTGTTATAGAAAGTGGAAATGTCTTTGTACAGTTAATTTACTTAGGGATTGTAACTATATTTGTTAACCTCATTGCAGATGTTAGCTATGCATTTATGAGTAGTTACTTTTTCCAAACTTCTTCAATTAAAACAAAGAAGCTAATAAGCACAATTAGTGGTATTTGTTTGGTCTTAATTGGAATTTATCTATTTTTTAGTAGATTTCTTTGAGCCTTTAGCATCATCATCTTTAAATAACTCTGAAATTGCACCAATACTACCAAGTGTTGCAGAAAGATCTGCTGGTAAGAATATCTTTGTTGCCTTACCTTCCGCAACTTTTTCTAGTGACTCTAAATATTTAATAGCAATTAAATCATTTGTAGGGTCGCCTTTATGAATAGCAGCAAAAACTTTTTCTATTGCTTCAGCTTCACCCTCAGCAATTGCGATTTTTTCATATTTCTGAGCATCCGCAACTTGTTTCAAAGCTTCTGCTTCACCTGTTGCATCTAAGACTTGGGATTCTTTGTTACCTTCAGCAGTAAGAATAGCGGCTCTCTTTTCACCCTCAGCCTCAGTAACTACTGCCCTTCTATCTCTCTCAGCTTTCATAACTTTATTCATTGCATCTTGAACATCTTGTGGTGGATCAATTCTTTGAATTTCAACTCTTACAACTCTTGTTCCCCACTTATCAGTAGCTTCATCAAGAATTAATTTAAGAGAAGTGTTAATTGTTTCCCTTGAAGTTAAAGCAGCATCTAACTCAAGGTCACCAACAACATTTCTGAGGTTAGTTTGTGCTAATTTTGTAGCTGCAGTAATAAAATCTCCAACGTTATAAACGAGTTTCTTAGGGTCAGTTGGTTCGTAGTAAATAACTGCATCAACTGTAATAGTTACGTTATCTTTAGTAATAACTTCTTGTGGAGGAACGTCTATAACTTGTTCCCTCATGTCAACAATAATAATTCTCTCAAGTCCAGGTATGACTATATTCAATCCTGAAGTTGCCTCTCTATGAAACTTACCTAATCTTTCAACTAAGCCAGTTTCAAAGGGTCTAATAATTCTGAAGATTCTAAAAAGTATTACCCCTAGGAATACGATTATTAAAATCCATCTAACTAATCCAAATATAATTTCCATAACCTTATCTTACTCCTCACTCGTTTGTACTTCTAATTTAGTACCGTCGACATTTACAACTTTTACTTCAGTTCCTGCTGGAATTCTTTTATCTAATGATACAACTTGCCAGTCATCACCATATACATGCTGAAGAGTTGGATCATATTTATCTAATTCTTCCGTTGTGACGAAAGTCGTACCTATATATTTATTTACACCTTCAGAGAAATTCTCTGATTCTTCTTTTTTTCCTTTTCTGGGCCCAAATATTTTTACAGAAATATATACCCCGACAATGCTGAATGCGACAAATGTTCCAAGCTGAATATCCTGACTATCGGTAATAAGTGAGACAATGCCTGCAGAAAACGCTCCAATTGCAAAAGGCAACATAAAAAAGGTTGTTACTAATAGTTCAGCAAGTAGTAAAACTGCAGCAGCTATAAACCAAATCTGTGTCATACAGACAATCTAACTATCTTGATTGTCCTTTTCAAGTTGTTCTTGCTCAAAACGATTCATTGCTAATAAAAACATAATAAATAATATTGAAGAACCTATTAAAAAGGTTATCGGAATAATTCTTATTTCAAAAGCATTTAAACCATCAATTGAAGCAGGAGCTGGACCTCGAGGCGCATAAAGAATGAAAAATATAGAATTAATTACACCCCAACCAAAAGTTGCAGCACCAGTTATTAGAAATCCAAGCCTTTTTCCTACATTTGTAGAGTTAATTAAATAAACTGATCCGCTAAAAACAATAATTGACCCAATAAACATCAGAATTCCAGTAACCGTTAAGTTTGCTGAAAGTAAAGATCTCATTATTTCACGCATCGGGTTTCATTCCTCTCAAATAATCTATAACTAATGCAATGTCAGACTCTGGTAAAACAGCTCCAAATCCTGGCATCTTTCCGCCACCAACTCCATTGACACCATAGGCCTTACCATTTACTGAGCCTTTAACGATAAAGTCTATCAGGTCTTCTCTCTGCTTGAATTGGATATTGGCTCTTCCTGCTCTAAGTGCAGGACCTAATCCACCTGAACCAATTTCTTTTGTATAAGCTACACCTGCAGAATATCCAGCTGTGTGACATCTAGCACAGTATGCATTAAACAATCCAACCGCTCTTTTTGCCTTATCAATATCGCCATCAAAAGTTGAATCAGCAATGTCTTCAAATGAGACTTCCCATAATTTTTCATCTAATGCTTTCTCTAGAAAAGCTAAACCTGTCTCAGCCTCATTTAAAAATTTGTCATAACCTTCAGCAACGATAGTGATGTTTATCAACTCCGACTCAAGCTGAGATAGAAAACCATTTGCTACAGACGTATCTTTTCTGCCTGGTATTGTTTCTTCATTGTCCGGATCTAAATTAAGTAATGAAGTTCCTAAGATTTCGTTTATATTTGCACTATAAGTTGATAAGTCAACTTCTACAGAATCGCTAAGACCATCTTCATCTGTATCGATGCCTCCCTCTTTTGCAAGGATGGCTGAAACATCTTCAACTGCTTTTTGTACGACAGGTAATTTTGAGGGTGCATCTTTGACGCTTTGAATTAATTCTTTTTGACGTGCAATTTCATTTTCTACGAGTAGTTCAGATGTTTCAAGTCGTAGCAAAGAACTGTTTATATTTGATTCTATAGTCGCAAGCTCCTCATTTTGTGGAATCTGAAAATGATGCATGTACTCAATTAAGTCATCTAACTGACCATCGTTCATTGGGCCTCCGCCTTCAAGACCCCAAGCAGGCATAGGAGAATTTGCTCGGCCATAAATTAACCAATATCTAACTTCTTCATCATCATATCTGTAGAAAACATTGTTTATAGCTGGTGCAGCCCATGTAACACTAATTCCACTTCTTTTTTCAACGTAAGAAGCTGCCCCACCGGAACCATCTGCCCCATGACAATTTCCACATCCAAATTCTTCATATAGGTGTTCTCCTCGTTCAACAGAGACTTCATCAAATTCAACAGCAAACTCTTCTTGTCTGTTTTGTTCACCTAAATAATAAAGTGGAATCATTATTGTCAAAAGTGACGCAAGAAGAACAGCAACAGTTAAAGTTCTATCCAATGTTTTTGTTTCAAGGTCATCATCGTTTCTGTATTTTGATAAATTAGGCGCTATATCAATAGCTTTACCAGAACCTCTAAATCCTGCAGAAACAAAAAAAGCAAGACCGCCAATTATGCCTAACGCTATTAATGTAATGAAAAGAGAACTAGACAACTGTTATTCCTCCGTTGTTAACGCGATACAAGAAAGACCTTGAGGGTATTTGACTGACATTCCAGGAGCTCTTGGAGATTCAATTATTGTTCCAGTATCAATAATTAATCTTCCTGATACGTTCGCCACATTAAATCTATCTAAATTTCTTGGAGCTGGTCCAGCGAAATATTCACCAACCATATTGTATTTCGATCCATGGCAAGGACATTCAAATCCTTGAGATGAATTACACCAAGGCACTCTACACCCAAGATGAACACATCTCTGATAAACAGCTACTAATCCATCAGTAACTGTAGAACCTGAAGCAAATTGTGAGTTAGCTGCTGCAGCATCGCTTAAAGGAAGTATATAAGCTCTAGCTGATGGGATAAAAGCAGGTATAACAGATCCGTCTGCTTGGAAAATTTGGTTTTTTATTTCTTCAATTGAACCTGCATCAATCTTCGATCCAAAACCACCTGAAACTTTTGGCCAAATAAATCCGAGGTAAGATATTAGCTGGATGCCTGCAAAAGCACCGAAAGAAATTCGTAGGGCTTTAGTTAAAAATTGTCTTCTATTAATACCTATTTCTTCTTCAGACAACTCTTCATATATAACTTTTTCTTCTAATTTAACAGCACCATCTGTTGGGACTTCTTGCTCTTCTTCCTCGTCAATAATGGTTTCTGTCTCGCCTTTGGGTAATTCTGGTTCAAGAAAATTTGTTGCTGATTTATCTTCTTTTAAAGCTTTTTTTTCAACATTTTTTTTCCAATTTAGATTTTTAGGACCTCTTCCTGTAACAATTACTACAATCCCAATAATTCCGAGTAATCCAACTAAAGCAAACCCTGCAAATGATAATTGAACTAAGCTCATTCGAAATGTATCCAATCAAGTAAGTCATCAAACCATATTCCATCAATCCATGGATACACCCAGTTCCATCCAGGACCTCTAAAAAGAACACCGATAATAGTTAAAATACCGGCACCAGCCAAGAAAAATGTATAGAACATTATTGCGAATTTTCTTTTAGAAGGATGCGTTTCTGGATTTCTATCAATATAAGGAAAAGCCATAAAAAGACCAACTCCCAGCACGAGCGGAATCATAACACCAGCTATTTGTGGATCCCAATATGATAATAATTCTTGTAAACCAAGAAAGTACCAAGGTGCTTTTGCTGGGTTAGGTGTAACATTTGGGTTTGCTTCTTCAAGTAAAGGTGCTTGTAGTATTGCTGATAAAAAAATTAAAAATGCTGTCATGGCCATAAGAGCTACGAATTCGGGAAGCATAAGGTGAGGCCAGGTATTAACTTTATCAACTGGTTCAGCTACTGGCTTTTGAATTGGTTTAGCTTTTACAACTGTAAGAAGTCTCTGAGTAACTTTTACTTCAGGTGCGAATTCTACTTCATCAGGTGCGTCTGTTTTTACTGCAGCAGCAGGTGCAGGTGTTTCAGCAGCAGGTGCAGGTGTTTCAGCAGCAGGTGCAGGTGTTTCAGCAGCAGGTGCAGGTGTTTCAGCAGCAGGTGCAGGTGTTTCAGCAGCAGGTGCAGGTGTTTCCTCAATAACTTTTACTTCTGGTTCCTTAGCTACAACTGTAGGCTCAGACTCGCCTTTCATTTCTGCCAAGGCTTGCTCAACACTGATTCCAAGAGCTTTTGCTCTTGCCTCAGCTGATCTAAGTAATAAATGTTCTGGAATATCTACCATAATATGTTTCCTATAAAGGTCCTGAGATTCCGCCATCTTTTCTAACTCTCCAAAAGTGGACAGCCATAAAGATGACAATAATGAATGGTAAGAAAAGTACATGTAAAACATAAAATCTTAATAATGTAGCAGTAGTTGCTTCTAGACCAGCAAAAAGACCGAATTTCGCTTGTGCACCAATAACCGGCGTGTAGCCAGCCATATTACCTCCTACTGTCACAGCCCATATCGCTAATTGATCCCAAGGCAATAAATATCCGGTAAATGAAAGTAACAGGGTTAAAAGCAAAAGAATAACTCCTATAACCCAGTTGAATTCTCGAGGTGCTTTGTATGCACCATGATAAAAGACTCTAGACATATGAAGAAAAACTACAAGAACCATTAAATGTGCTCCCCATCGATGCATGTTTCTGACTAGAGAACCGAAAGCAATGCTTGTTTGTAGATTTTGAATATCTACATAAGCAAGTTCAGTTGGGCGGAAATAAAACATTAGCCAGATGCCAGTAATTGTTAAAACGATAAACAAGAAGAAGCTCAATCCACCTAAACATAAAGTGTAAGATAGACGAACTCCATGTCTTTTGACCTTTACAGGATGTAGGTGATACAAAACGTTGTTCATTACAACATAGGACCTGTTTCTAGGGCTGTCTACATAACCTTTTCTAAAAGGAGAGCCTGGACGAAAAATACTATTCATTAGCTTTCCACCTCTAAAGCTGTCAGCAGCACTAATTCTGGCTTCTTTAATTTTGTCTCTAAGTGATAATTTCTGCATTATGTAATTTTAAAGCCTTCCATATATATATCCGTGTCTGTCACTTCTTTGACCAGAGTCTTCATCCCAAGGTGCTTTGTAAATTCCATTCTCTACAGCTTGGTCTGCAAGAGATCCTGCAAACTTTCCTAGTGAGATTACACCTGTAGGACATCTATCTACACAAAGCGCACATCTTGTGCAAGCATCCTCATCAACAACAAAAAATCCTGTCGCTTCTTCTCCATCTGGTGCTTCTACATTGATAGAATCATCAATTGCATCTACAGATAGATAATGAATGCACTTCCATGGACAAATGTCTACACATCCTTCACAAAGAATGCACTCTGACTCATCTATATGTAAAAACTGTTTTGGCCTGACTCTAGAAGCTACTTTTTCTGCTTCAACCATTGCAAGATTGTATTTTTTTTCAAACTCAGGCATTTCTATGAGAACTTCTGATTTAGGCATCTTGTTCCACCCTTACAACCTCTTTTCCATAGTCGGAAATTCTAGATTTTGATTTTTCTACTTTATCGTTTATATCTTGAATTAAATAAGCAACGACTAGACCTGCAATTAAGAAGTTAGTAGAAATACCTAGCTGAATTATATCTTTGAGCGCTGCCAGACTTAGGCCAATTTCATTGTTCAAAAATAGTATTGGGGGGAATTGAATAAACTCTCTTTGACCAGTCCATTCAAGAGGACCCTGAGATAAGTTAAGCCATTCTGAGGGAACAATACCAAGCAGAATAGACATCTCGATCCAAGTAAGGAAAGCAAAATAAGTAGCTTTAGCCCAAGTTAATTCTTTGTGATTCCAGACAATCAAGACAAGTCCAAGTAGTAAAAGTTGGCTTGCACCAAAAGCAATTAGCTGACCAATAGTTTGTGGTAACCAGCCTCTAGGAATCCAATTAAAATAATCAATAACTTCACCCTTTGGAAATCCTGCAAAGTGTGCGATGATAACTCCAATTGTCATTCCTCCTAAACCAGAGACAATTGAAATTAAACCTATTCTGTATCTAAATTTATAAATTGTATAAATCAAATTTCCTCAAACCTTACCTATATATTTTATCCTAAGATTGAAAAAAAATATAAATTGATTTCAATATCTTTTTCAAACATTTATCTTATAACGAGTAACATTTTTGAATATAATAGTAAAGTCAAAATGAATAATAGCTAGGCTTATGAAATTAAAATTGATTCCAAAGAACGAACAGGAGCTTTCAAAACTTTTTGTACTAATTTTTCCATTAACCCTTTTGTTATCATCATTTACATCTTTTCTTAAAGATGCTTACTTTACATTTGCTAACTTAATCCCAAATAACAGAATTTTTAACTATGGATTCTTGGATACACTTAACAATCAAGCAACTTATGGCCTGCTTTTTGCTACATGCATCTGTTTATCTTTCACCTATCTATTTTCAAAATCTCTTGGAAGAATCGCAGTGCTTTTTCCGCTCTTATTTCTGACATTATTAGGTCTTGTTGGTACAGAATTTTTAGACCTTCTTTTCAGCTTTTTTTATCAAGATAGAATTACTGTGACGGGAAATAGTTCGTTATTAATTATCCTAAAAATACTTGTTGGCTTTGGATTATTCGGTCTAGCTTCATTAAATTTATTAGCTAAAAAAGAAAGTTCAATTTTTGCAAGTGCTCAGTTTATATATGGAGCAATAGTTTTTTATTTTATTTCACTACTTGTATCTCGTTCAGAATTAATTGTATTTACTGATTCTCTAATGATTACTTCACTTCATAATTCAACACTTATATATGTAGGTGTATCATTTATTTTTCTTGCTATTGTTCACTTTTTAATGACAAAGCCCTTAGGAGCAACTCTTTTTAATAAAACGCTTACAGCAATTACTTTTTGGGGTTTCTTGTTTCTGCTTCCATGGACAAACTATAAGTATTACTTTGGATCTATAATTCCTAATTGGCTTGAGAATGTATCTATCTATCTTTCACTAAGTTTACTAATTCCTCTTCTTGCATTTTCAGTTAATTATGTGAAAACGATACAGACAAAAGAAGATGAAGGCAATAAGTCGTCTAGTCTAATGAGCTTTTCCGTTGTAATATTTTTAATTACTAATTTACTTCACATTATTTCAAGCTTCGAAAATATACTTCCATTAGTTGGGCTGACTAATTTTCAAAATGTAATAAATCAGGGATATATTGGGTCTTTAGTTTTTGCCACAATTTCATTTGTTTATTATCTAATCCCTAAGCTTTTTGGTAGGTCAGTCAAATATTCTAGACTTGAGGATTTAATCTTTTCCGGATTTAAGTTTTTATATCCTGTTCTACTAATCAACAATTTTCTTATTGGAGTAAATTCTGGATATTCTTGGAATGCCGGAGCAAATGCCGGAAGCCCCACAATCTACGGCGAAGGGTTCAGTATATTATGGAATGTTGTAGGTATTAACTACTCAGCTAATATTTTTATTTCACTTTTACTAATGACATTATCATTTTTATTCTTTATTTCAGTAGTAAGGTCAATTAGTTCTGGTGATGTAACAACTGTTGAAGAAATGGTTTTTAGCAATGATTGAAACACTGGCAGAAATTATTGAATTCATAGCAGGTAGTTGGTATAAGGGACGAAAAAAGAAATCAGTAGAGTCTTCTGAGGAGAATTCGAGTGAGTGATTTAGTAAATAAAGTAGCTGAATTATTAAACGCACCAGTTGATCTAGTGCAAAGATCTGCAGAAGCCAGAGCACAAGCATCTGGAGTCTCTGTTGATGATGTATTAAATTCCTGGGCTGGTGGTGAAAGTGTGGCTGCAGGCGCAGCACCTGCACCTAAAGAGGAAGCTCCTGTTGAAGAGGTAAAAGAGGAAGCTCCTGTTGAAGAGATTGCTGAGGAGAGTGTGGAGGAAACCACAGAAGAAACTATTGAAGAAAGTGAAGCTCAAGAAGTTATTGAAGAGGTTGTTGAAGAAGTAATTGAGTTAAAAAATGAGAATTCCTTAGCTTTTATAAGTGGAGTCTTGTTAATTGGAGTGTTTACATTTGTCTTTGCTTTTGTTATTCCAAAAAACCAATCAATAAGTGCCGTGGAAAGTTCACTAAATAATTCAGTAAGTGTATCAAGTGAAGTATTGAGAGGAGCCGAAATTTATGGTGAGCTTAATTGTCAATCTTGTCATACTCAAAATGTAAGAACATTAATTCCTGATACTCAAAATGGTAAAGTTCTCAAAAACAAATATGCAAATGCAGCTCTTATCAGAAATGTAGGCACTATTCGCCTAGGACCAGATTTATCTACAAACGCTACAAGGGAACCTACTAATAATTCTCAATGGCTTAAGAGATATTTAGTAGACTCATCATCAGTAAACAGAGACATTCCTCATCCAAACTATGAATTTCTAGATGACGATGATTTGGAGTATCTCATAACCTATTTACTATCATTAGGAGAAGTAAATGAGTGATTTAGTAAATAAAGTAGCTGAATTATTAAACGCACCAGTTGATCTAGTGCAAAGATCTGCAGAAGCCAGAGCACAAGCATCTGGAGTCTCTGTTGATGATGTATTAAATTCCTGGGCTGGTGGTGAAAGTGTGGCTGCAGGCGCAGCACCTGCACCTAAAGAGGAAGCTCCTGTTGAAGAGGTAAAAGAGGAAGCTCCTGTTGAAGAGGTAAAAGAGGAAGCTCCTGTTGAAGAGGTAAAAGAGGAAGCTCCTGTTGCTGCAGCAGTAGCAACCAAACAAATAAAAAAATCAGTTTCATTTATCAACGAAACTATGTCTATTAAAACCAACTCTGACACCATTCTGCCTAAATGGCTAAATTTTAGTTTTGTAATTATTCCATTATTTATACTTATTGGTCTAATCAGTTCATCTAATACACAAGAGTGTGGTGAAAGAGGAATGTTAGACGTAGATAGAAAGTCCCAACAGGCTGTTAATTGCGATGGATCACCTTATGAAGGTAGAGGCGTTGCTGCTACAAACACAATTAATTACATAGCAATAGGTCAAGAAGTTTATGCAGGAGCAGGTGCTTGTGCTGGCTGTCATGGTGGCGGCGGAGGTGGAGGTGTTGGACCTGCATTTACTGGAGGTGCTTTATACACAACATTCCCAACATGTGCTGATCATGCAAAATGGATACAATTAGGTTCTGCAGGATGGCAGGCAGAGGTTGGCCCGACGTATGGAGCTGAGAATACTGTCTCAATTGGAGGTATGCCAGGTTTTCAAGGAAAGCTCACTGAAGATGAAATCTATGCAGTAGTTGTGTTCGAAAGAGTTGTTTTTGGTGGTGGAGATACTGAAGAAGTTTTAATAGATTGTGGATTACTGGAAACTGAAGAAGAGGAAGAAGAAGTAACTACAGAGGCAGTTAATACTTCTCCTTAAATGAAAAAGTTCTCCATTTTTGATAAAAAATTATTACTTCATCTTTTTGCTTTTTTTGATGGTCTTTCTGTAGCTGCTGGAGCGCTATTTGGTTTCTTTTTTCCTAAATTACTATCTGATATTTTTGGAGCAAATTTTGGGACTAATGACCTTGTATGGTTTCAATTTGTACTTCTACCTGGAATTGCAATAAATATCCTGTACATGTACTTTGCACTAACAAAAAATAGAACCTTAATTCTTTTATCAAATATATTAAGAACGTTCACAACCGTTGGTTTCTTTTTGATGTGGGGAGATGCGGTAGTATTGCGTTCTTTGCTTAACCTTATGATCATTCATCATATTGTTGCAATATCTATAACATTCTTTCTGTATTTCAGAAAAGCAGATAACGAAAATAAAGATATTTCAACTGAAAGAGAAGATCTTCAAGAAAACTAGTTTGTTTCTTTCTAAAACCTAATTACAATTTTTCTATGCTTCCAGTTATGTATTTTCATTTAGGACTGATTATCGTAAGTGTCCTCTTGTTTTACGTCATTCTCTAAATATGGCACAGAAAAAAAGAGAGAAGCGAATTGTTGGCTGGAAAGAACATGTTGCACTTCCCGATTTAAAAGTAAAAAGTGTAATTGCAAAAATTGATACAGGCGCAAACGTTGCCTCAATAGACGCTTCAGAAATTAAAATCGTAAAGAGACAAGGTGTTAAATACGTGAATTTTAAAGTCATGAAAAGAAATAATACCGTTCGTAAAACAACTGCTCCTTTAGCTGGATATAAAAGAATAAAAAGTTCTAATGGTGATGTAGAGAGAAGGCCGTATGTTAAAACAACATTGCTTATGGATGGAATAAGTAAAACAATTGAACTGACACTTACTGACAGGGGGCCAATGGATTACACAATGTTGATTGGCAAAAAAGCACTCGGAAGAAGATGGCTTGTCAATCCAGCAATTAGTTATTTGACTACTGCCAAAAAAGAAAATAAAAAATGAAACTTGGAATTTTATCCCAGGATATAAGACTGTACTCAACCAGTAGATTATTTGAGACAGCAAAAAAACGAGGTCATGACACTGAGGTTGTAAGTTATCTGAGATGTTATATGAATATTGCAAAAGCAAAACCTAGAATTTTTTTTCAAGGTAGAGAAATTAATTTCGATGTTGTTATCCCAAGAATTGCGGCTACATGGACGTTCTATGGTGCGGCTGTGGTAAGACAATTTGAATTAATGGGTTCTCTGTCTGCTAATTCATCTGCTTCAATAAGCAGATCTAGAGATAAATTAAGAGCATTGCAATTAATTGGAAACAGTGGTGTAGAAATGCCAATTACTGGTTATGTGCATTTATCAAGAGACATTGAATCTGTTTTAAGAACTGTTGGCACTCCACCGTATGTTATTAAATTGCTAGAAGGAACTCAGGGTCGTGGAGTTGTTTTGACAGAAACAATGGAAGCAGCAATAAGTGCCATTGAGACTATGAAAAAGATAGATGCAAACATTCTTATCCAAGAATTTATTAGTGAATCAAGTGGACAAGACATAAGAGCCATTGTTGTTGGAGATAAAGTAGTTGCTTCTATGAAAAGGATTGCCAAGCCTGGTGAATTTAGGTCAAACGTCCACCTTGGTGGAAGAGTTGAAGACTACGAATTAACTAATCAAGAAGAAGAAAGTGCAATAAAAGCAGCTAAAGTATTGGGCTTATCTGTTGCAGGTGTTGATTTAATTCAATCGAATAGAGGGCCTTTGGTTCTTGAGGTAAATTCATCACCAGGATTAGAAGGAATTGAAAAGGCTACAGGTATTGATGTAGCTGATGAAATAATTAAATACTTAGAAGAACAACATGCAAATAGAGATAAATCAAAACCTATAGATATTTAAAAAACTAATTTTTTTATAATCTTCCAAATATTAAAGACACCTTCATCTACAACTTCATCATTCTTTAACAAGACGGGGATTCGTAGCAGATATTCTTCGTATCCATCAGTTACATCTACTTTCTTTATTGATGAAAAAAAATTGATAAATTTAATTTTTTTAAAAGCTTTATTACATAGTTCACAGTTTTCTGAAGTTACAAAGATTACTTTTGACATGTATTATGAGTTTATGAGACCTTGGACTTTGGTGTTTGTAATATTACTAATTTTAATTATTTTCATTTCAGGTTCAATCGCTTTGTCAAACTTTCAGCTTTAATAGTTACTTTCGAACCATCTTTACAATTTAAAAGTTTGCTTGCGTCACCATTGGATAGAAATATTGAAATCATACCCCAAGAATCTGTAACGACTCCAACTACTCCAGTAGTATTTTGATAATTACTACACCATTTTGAAGTTAGTTCTTGATTCTCAATTGTAAGACTTAATGTATCACCAACTTTAAAGTTTTTTTCTTTTAATTCTTCTGGTGAGATATTTGTCTGACAATTTCCAAAATGATCAACATAAAGAACTTCGCCTTTAATTTCTTTTTCGGTAATGTCGGTTAATGGGATTAGATATTGTTTAAGATCTTCTAAGTTTAATTCCTGCCCAAATTCTTCAAGTTGGAGTTGACCAGAAGCATAAGCTGCGGCAAATGGAGAAAAGATATCTCTTGCATGAAAAGTCTCACCCTCGTGTGGAATTATCCAGTTTTCATTCTCTAAAGCGAATGCTTGTTGAGCACCGCCAACAGTTGCACAGGCCAAGTTAAGCAGTCCATTATCAGGTCCAATCATTACTCCCCAATCAGTCTTTATTGCAATTGGTTTTCTGCCTGAACCAACACCTGGATCAACTACTGCTAGTAAAACTCCTTGTGGAATATATTGAATTGCTCTCATAAGCAGCAAACTTCCATATTTTATATTTTGTGCAGGAATGCCGTGAGAAATATCAATAATTTTTAAATCTGGATCAACTCGATTAATAACTCCCTTTACTACCCCAACTGACCCGTCGCTATTTCCAAAGTCAGAGGCAAAAGAAATAATTTTTTTCATAACTCATATTATAAAGAGAATAGAAATCAAGATAATCTTGAACGATAATTAGCAAAAATTTTTGAATGGATTATATTGAGGTATAGCAAGGGGGAAATATTAAAAAATTCTTAGTTTTTTTATTAGTTTTAATTACAGTTGGCTATTTCGGTGCAGGATATTACGTATATGATATTGCAGCTTCAGTACCATGTGCAGTTTGGGAAGGCGAACAAAGCAACACACCCTCCAATTTTGAAATCTGGGAAGATTACAAAGATACAATAAATGCCTCTGATTATTTCATTGATAGTTATGAAGATGTAAGTTTCCCTTCAACTGATGATGTAACTATTAGCGGATGGTGGATGGAGCAAAATCCCGGTGGTCCTACTGTAATTATTAATCATGGACTTACAAGCAGTAAGTACTCTTCTGGAATATTGCTTGCTTCAGGGATATTGTACAGAAATGGTTTTAATGTCTTAGCTATTGATTTACGAGACCATGGAGACAGTACATGTGAAGATGGTTATTACTCCGCAGGTCAAAAAGAATCTTACGACTCTGCAGCAGCTGTCGACTGGTTAGTTAATACAAAAGGAATACCTCCTACTTCTCTTGGAATATATGGACAGTCTTTAGGAGCCCTTACAGCTTTAACAACATCTCAACATACAAATGATTTTGCTGCAATTGCAGTTCATGATCCTCCGGTAAATTTTGAAACTTTAGTTAGAGAAGAAATGGAGTATCAAGGTTTTCCGGGATTCCTTTTTGAACCTACAAGCCACTATGCAAGAATATTTGAAGGAATAAGTTTAACTTATATAACACCTGAAACTTCATTAACAAGAAGTGCAAAACAACCAATCTTAATATTCAATGGAATGCTTGATGAAAGAGTTCTTCCTCATCACAGTTTAGATTTGGTTGAACTAGCTGACAGCTTAGGCATCCAAACTGAATTATACAGATATGAAGATGCCGGACATGTTGAAAGCTTATGGACGTATACAGATGAATTTGAACAAATAATTGTTCGTTTTTTTCAAGACAATTTAACATCCTGATAAGTCTTAAATAGACTATCAGCTGTGGTATTCCAGTTATATTTCTCTGACTTTTGTATGCAATCAATCATCACCATATTGAAATAATCATCATCGTTTATTAAGTTTTTAACAAAATTGTTCGCATCAATATCTAGAAAATCTTCAGCAAAATAGCCATTTTTATTGTTTTCAATAATCTCTATTAGTGATCCCGTATTAATTGATAAGATTGGTAAACCCATTGAGTTTGCCTCGATAGCAACTAAACCAAACGTTTCATATTGCGATGTATGAATTAACAACTTTGATTTATTCATCAAATCTTTAATTTCTTTTTGAGGCAAGCTTCCTAAAAATTCTATGTTTGATTCTAAATTTAATTCTTTAACACTTTCCTTGAGTTCAGCTAAGTAATCATCTCCGGACTTACCGCTTGGACCACCTATAAAATAACATAGAAAGTTGCTATCCACTTTTTTAAAATTATTTAAAAATTTTATTGTTTCAAGCTGTCTTTTTTGTTCTTGTATTCTCCCTATAGAAAGAAAAATATTTTCCCTTGGAAGTTTTAAGTTAGGAGTAAAAATTTTTCGATCAAGACCGGGAGTTATTTTTTTTATCTTATTTTCATCAATTATGTAATTTTCTGAAATCATTACATGTTCATATTGAGATGAGGCGGTTACAAAATTTGAAGATGTCATTACCATTTTTTCACAATCTACACGCTCTTTATTGTATCCATCAAGAAATACTCCCAAACTGTGTGATGTAAATATGTAAGGTATATTTTTCTCTTCTGAAATTTGTTTTGCTACTAAACCAGATAGCCAGTAGTGAGCATGAATAATGTCAAAATTTTCTAATTCAAAATTTTCTTCTAATTTTATTTTGAATTCTTGTAAGTGTATTTCTTTATCATCGACAGAGAGACCTGGTTCAAATAAATCTAGTGAATGAAAATCTAGATTGCCTTTTTTAAAATTTTCTGCCTTTTCTGCAGTTACAACAGTTATGTTGTTTTCATTTGATAGTTGTTGTGAGATTTGCTGAACATAAACATTAAGACCTCCTGAATCAAATTTACCTACGCTACCAAAAGGTGATGTATGAAAACTTATTTGTAGAATATTCATAATTCAATGGCCAAATCATATAGTTGAACTGATTTTCCACCCAAATCATACTTGTATCTTTCCGTACCTTTAAGAAAATCGAAAAAAGCCATTCCTCTATCTATAAGTCGTTGAATTATTAGATCATTTAGAACTATTCCAGGATTTATAGAATTAAATTCATTATTTCTACTTGAGTTATAAAGATAACACCCATCCTCATTCTCGTAACAAAAAGCAGTTGAGAGAACGCCTTTATCAGTATTTGTGTAGTAAATTTTCCATCCTTGCAAATTCAAAAGATTTCTAAAGTATATCTCGACTACTTCTGTCATGAACTCTCCTTTTTCACCTTTTGATTCTCTGTGTTGAGAAATAAAAATATCAAAAATATCTTGTTCTTTAGATTCTCCTAGTTCATATGAAGTAGTTTCGTTATCAAATTTTCTTTTTTTTCTTCTTAATTCATGTCTATTTTTTTTGTTCAGACTTTCCAGATACTCTTCGTAGGTTTTTGGCAAAATTAAGTTAACGGCTACATCTGATTTTTTAATTTTTACAGACTTGGTATCTATATCCTCAACTAAATTTTGAACTTGGAAAAAATGTAAAGAATCAAAACTGATACTAGATATATTATTATCTTTTAAAACCTGGGAGTCGATAGAAATATCTGGCCTGTAATCAACAAAATCTCTATCTCCAATATTTACAATAGATGAATCAGAAATTGCATAGTTTGCAAGCTTTGTTGTTTTTTCTTCACTTACAATATCAACTAACTCTAAAAATTCTATTTTACAAAACGGTGACTCTAATACCTGTTCTTTCACAGATACTAGAATAAACCATTTACAACATTTAGTGCATCAACCAAATACAGTGATAAGACAAATGCGAACATATAATCAAAAACATATATTTGACTTGATAATTTTGAAGTAATTTCATACTCAAAGCGTAGTTTGGTAAAAACATGGGTTATAAAAGTAGTAAATAGTGCTATTGATGTTCCTGCAATAAAGATATTTACTGTTTTATAGTCATAAAAAGTACTTACTCCATTAAATACTATAAATATCAAGAAAAAATTAAAGAAAAATTGGAAATTACCAAACTGTACATTGAAATATGTTGCAAGAGTTTTCAAAAAAAGCAAAAGTAAGAAAATATAAGCTATGTAAAAGATATTTTCTTGAAAAAATGGATCAACAATATACCCATTTACCAAA
>Ga0310343_10000598_pt1 | contig 17334 bp, 19 predicted proteins | sample HC15DNA2025_MG_FD_203519 | JGI IMG/M metagenome (GOLD analysis project Ga0310343, IMG submission 203519) | Marine microbial communities from station ALOHA, North Pacific Subtropical Gyre - HC15-DNA-20-25_MG | ecosystem: Environmental > Aquatic > Marine > Oceanic | place: Pacific Ocean: North... | reverse complement strand
GGGTACTGACATCTAATTTTCTAACTAACTCTCCTTTTTCTTTTTTCAGTTCCTCAAGAAATTTTGGTGCGATTGTTAAAAGATCGCAACCTGCTAATTCTTTTATTTCATCAAGATTTCTAAAACTGGCTCCCATTACTTCTGTCTTGAATCCCTTTTCTTTAAAGTAATTGTATATTTGTGTAACCGAAATAACACCAGGGTCTTCAGCACCTTTAAAACTAGTTCTGCCAGTTTTTGCTTTATGCCAATCCAAAATACGCCCAACGAAGGGAGAGATTAATGTTATCTTTGCATTGGCACAAGTTACCGCTTGGCAGAAGTTAAAAAGTAAAGTTAAGTTGCATTTAATACCCTCTTTTTCAAGAATCTCAGCTGCTTTTATTCCCTCCCAAGTAGCGGCAATCTTAATTAGTATTCTTTCCTTTTCAATTCCAAAATTTTTGTAGAGATTGATTAATTTTCTCGCTTTCTTTACAGTAGCTTCAGTATCAAAGCTTAGCCTCGCGTCAACTTCTGTAGATACGCGCCCTGAAATAATTTTCAGTATCTCTTTTCCAAAAAATACAGAAACTTGATCCACGGTTTCTCTAATTAATTCAATTTCAGAGAATGCCTCTGGCAATGCATTTTTCGAACTTTCTAGAGCTTTATCAATTAATTTTACATAATCAGGGTTCTTAGCAGCAGCAAGTATTAGCGATGGATTGGTGGTGGCGTCCCTTGGTTGAAATTTTTTTATTGAATCTAAATCTCCAGTATCAGCAACAACGACGGTCATTGAGGATAATTGTTCTAAAATTGATTTCATATCTAGATAATCATACATATACATAAACTAGCTTTTATTCCTGATGAAATCATCAGATAATGAACCAAATATTTATAAAATTGGAAAATTTTAGGGTTTTTTAACAATCATTCCATGATCTTTGATATTGGGAGGTATTTTTTCAATTACTATTAAACTCTCGATAATTTCTTTTGCAACTGGTACTGCGACTGTTGCACCATAAGCATATGATTTAGATGGCTCATCAATAACCACAAGTACAACATATTTTGGATCATTAACTGGAAAGCTCGCGACAAAACTACAAACTTTTTTACTTGTATAGGATCCATCTATGGCTTTTTGAGACGTCCCTGTTTTGCCGGCTATTCTATAACCCTCAATTTTCACTCCGGATCCACTGCCTTTATCAACTACGCTCTCCATCCATTCAAGAACAGTTTGCGAAACCTCTTCCGAGAAAAATTGTTTTTTTGAACTTTTATTCACTATTTCTTTAAAAGATGAAGTTACATGAGGAGTCACTTCAAAGCCTCCATTTGCAAGAGCCGCATGAAGTTGAACCAGCTTAAGTGGCGAGATTGAAAATCCTTTCCCGTAAGAAGCCACCGCAGGCTCAATTGATTGATTGACAAATAAATCTTTTGCTTTTAGTTGACCAGCAGTTGATTCATATAAGTCAGTTACTATGATTTTGTCTATCCCTAAATATTTCAACCAATCCCAATAAATTGCAGGATCTAATTTTTGCATTATTTTTACCATGCCTACATTACTTGAAACCTGCAAAACTTCTGGATAATCAATGTATCCATTACCTCTCTTATCCCAGTTAAAAAGTGTCCATCCCCCAACATTAATCTTTCCAATATCTTCAACTAAACCTTCTTTTTGGATTACTTTTTCTTCTAAGGCTAAGGCAAGATTAATAGGTTTGAAAGTTGAACCAGGCTCAAATAAATCTTGAGAATACCAACCCTTGAAAAGTTCAGGATCATACTGCCAAAATTTATTAGGATCATATGAAGGTATTGTCACTAAGGACAAAATCTGACCATTATTAACATCCATAACTATTGCAAATCCCCTTTTCGCCTTCCATTCTTTTACTTGCTTTGATAATGCATTGAATGACGCTTTCTGTAATTTTGAATCTATTGTTAGACCTAAACTCGCGTAATCAGAAATAAAATCTCCTGGCGCTGAATTGTCTGGAAGAGGGGTCCCATCTCCTCCTCTTGTTATAAAATTACTTTTGTTAAAAACTTTAATTTGATTATCTAAATGGAGCTCCAAACCAGCTGAACCTTTATTCTCATCATTAACAAAACCAATAAGATTAGAATAAAGCTCACCTTGTGGATAGTATCTTTTAGAATATTTAAACAAATCTAGTCCACTTATTTTAAGATTTTTGATTTTTGCTGCTTTTTCTTCAGAAATCCCATCCAGAAGCTTGATACCATAACTTTTGTTGTCAAATTTTCCCAAAAGAATTTCATCTTCCAAATCCAAAATAGGTGACAATTTTTGAACAACTTCTTCAATACTGCGAACCACTTTTATTGAATCACCAGGAAATTTAAAATGTTTTGGATGAGCCCATAATCTATAGAGTGGTTTGTCATAAGCAATCAATCTATTATTTCTATCAACAATTGATCTTCTTTTTTCAAAAGAAGTAGTTTTCGATGATTGTATTAATCTTGCTTTCCTTTCCAAATCAGAGGCGTTAAAGACTTGTAAATTAATTAACCTACCAAACAAGATGAATATTATTGTCAAGTTAAAAATATAAAGTGTTTTAAATCTCCTTTGATCCAGGGGTTTAATACTAGTAATTCTCTTATTTTTTTTCATCAATATCCCTTTTGATACTCGCTATCTTTAAGACCTTTAGTAAAGCTTCTATAATTTTTCTTAAAGAAGCTTTCATCTTTTTCTTCAATTTTATTTAAATAGAGTAAATCTTTTGGTTTGGTTTTTCTATAAGCATTGCTTGCATCAAGTTTACTAACATAAAATTCTTCTATTTTTGAAATATAATCTAATAGATTATTATTCATTGCCTTTTTTTTAGATAGGATTTTATATGTATTTGACCATTCTCTTTGACTATTAAATGATAGAAAAAATAAGATAAAAATCAATATCAAGAGAGAGTAATTAATGGAGTCCAATATTCGATGTATTATTCCGATATTGAACATAGAATTTTTTTTTGGACTTTTTTGACTTTTGTATGAAACTTTTTTTTTAAAAGAAAATTCTTTCCCAAAAGGTTCCATTGATAATTCTTGTTGAACAAAAAGGTGTGTTGTTAAATTAAGTAAACCTCTTTTAGTTTGATACGCAAGTAATAATATTAATAATTTATGTTCTTAGTAAGAACAGATTCAAGAAGGTCACTCCATTCCATAAAGAATGCATAATCACTGAAGAAAGCAGACTTCCTGAAGCAATTCTTGTAATTCCTAGTCCAATTCCCAGAACAAATAATGGCGGCATTTCTCCTAAACTTAAGTGAGCCAATGCAAAGATAAAAGCAGATACTATAATTCCCAAGCCTATTCCAAAATCTCTTGCAAGAGTAGGTAGTAAAATACCGCGAAATATAATCTCCTCAAATAAAGGGGCTAATAAAGTTGTTGTTAAAAATAAAAGAATAAATGAAAAGTAATTATTATTATTAAGTACAATTTCCAGTAAAGGGTTACTTCCATTCTGATTGTTGACTAAACTATTCATAATTAAAGAAATCAAAAGCACAAAAGGGACTATGGTCAACCAACCCTTAATACCCTGAATAATTGAATCTTTTATTGATAAAAAATTAAACTGAAAATAATCTTTTTTTAAAACAAATTCTCCATACAAAGATTTAACTTGGTAAAAGACAATTAGTAACGGAGGAATAGCCATAAAAAGATATCCAAAAAATATTTTTAGAGATTGAGACAACTCATTCGAGATATTTTTAGAAAAAAGTTCGACTAAACTTATTGAAAATAAAGGTGAGACGACTTCTCCCAAGACAACAAATCCACCAGCAATTAATAAAACCATATCTACCAAATCTAAATCTAAGGATTTAATTTCTTGCCACTCAAATTTTTTCAAAAAAATATTTTGCCATAATGTACTCAAAGCAAGAATTGAGCCAGCTAATATTGTTAATAATGGTATTAATCTAATTGCAAATATTTTAAAAAACATTTTTCTTGAAAATGATTTTGTATTTAATAAACTATCGTCAAAATTAAATCTCTTGCTTAAAAGGTGATATAAAAATCTATCACCTTTAAATACATCAAACTTATTACGGCTAGGATTATAAGAATTGTTATTATATTTTTTTTCTATCTCATCAATTAATAATTTATAGTTTTTATTTTCAAATTCTTTGGATAAATTTTTATAGACAAATGATTCATTTGATTCCGAAGAAATTATAAGAATTAATTTATTTCTCTCTGTTAGTTCATCAAATGAGACCATAGATAGTGAATTACTTATTTGATCGACAGGGTCATTTATGACAAAAAATTTTTTAAGGTTTGTTGGTATTGATTGAACCGCTAATTCCACAATTTCTTGTTCTTTTTGACTTATGTCAAATGAAACAGATGGTCTATTTAAACTATCTCTTAAACCTTGTTGCCATACAAAAAAAGTTATGATCAGAGAAATTAAAGCTAATGAAAGTTTTGTTCTAGAAATATTTTTAAAGATCATAACTAATTATATATTTTAAAACTATAGTTAGTTTTCATTGAAATTTCTAATATTTGTATACCTATTCTTGTCACTCCATGAGATGATTAAATTATTAACATTCTCAAATTAATATTAATGACTATACGAATAGTTTTAGTTAGGCATGGACTAAGCAGTTTTAATGCAGAAGGATTAATTCAAGGAAGAACAGATGATTCAGTATTAACGGAAGAAGGATACAATCAAGCCTTAAAAGCAGGCAAAGCATTATCGAAAATAAACTTTGATAAAATTTACTCCTCCCCCCTTGTCAGAGCTGCAGAGACTGCAAAAACAATAAAAAAAAGCTTTAATAAAGACCAAAAAATTATATTTGATCAGAATTTATTAGAGGTAGACCTTAATGAATGGTCTGGTCTAAAAATTGATGAGATAAAAAACAAATTTCCAGAAATTTACCCTATATGGAAAAGTGATCCAGAAAATATAATTTTAAAAAGAAATGAAGGTGAAACTTATAAACCAATTCAAGAGTTATTTGATCAAGCAAATAATTTTCTAGAAAATATTTTGAAAATTTATTTAGGCAAAGATAATGTGAATATTTTAGTAGTCGGACATAATGCGATTTTAAGATGTTTAATACTTCTTTTATTGGGTAAACCTAGAAACGGTTTTAGAAAAATAAGACTAGAAAATGCTTCATTCTCAATTCTTAATATTTCAAGGAAAGATAAATCTTTTAAAACGCAAATTGAATGTTTAAATCAAACTTCGCATCTTAATAAAAATATTCCAAATCAAATTGGAGATTCAAGAATTTTTCTAATAAGACATGGCGAAACAAACTGGAACAAAGAAGGTAGATTCCAAGGACAAATTGATATTCCTTTAAACGAAAACGGTAAAGAACAAGCGAAAAAAACTTTTAAATATTTGAGAAATATTTTTTTCAATAAGGCATTTTCAAGTTCAATGCAAAGGCCTTATGAGACTGCAAAAATAATCCTTCAAAATAACAAAGATTTGAAAATAAAAAAATTAGATTCACTTATAGAAATTAGCCACGGACTTTGGGAGGGCAAACTAGAAGCTGAAATTAGAGAAAAGTGGCCTAATTTACTAAAAAATTGGCATGATAAACCCCAAGAAGTAATGATGCCCGAGGGTGAATCTATAAAAGATGTTTCAGAAAGGTCCACAGATGCTTTTGAAAAAATTTGTTTATCTCAAAAAGATAATGATCTAACACTTCTGGTCGCTCATGATGCAGTCAATAAAACTCTAATTTGTAATATCCTAGGAATTAATTATTCAAATATTTGGATGATAAAACAAGGTAATGGTGGCATAACTGTAATTGACCTCTTCAATGATCCCAGTAAACCCCCTTTGATTAGTGCTCTTAACATCACAACACATCTAGGAGGAATAATTGATTCAACTGCTTCCGGAGCGCTTTAACTTTAAAGCTTTAGAAATTATTTTATAAGTTAGAGCCAAAGAAAAGGCATAATTTATTAAAAAAATCCAACCTGACTAAGAGGCCAAAATCTTAAATAAGCTCTTCCAATAATTTCCTTTTGGTGAAGAAATTTACCACCGGGCCAATATCTTCCATCCCAGCTATTTGCCCTATTATCTCCTAAAACTAAAAAATGATCTTCAGGTACTTTTATATTTTCAAATTCACCGCATTTATTAAAAAGGGATAATGAGCACTTATAAGTTACATAAGGTTCAGGGATTAATTTATTATTTATAAATACTTCACCATTAATATTTACACTCACAATTTCTCCAGGTAGTGCTACTACTCTTTTAATGTAAGCATCGCAAGCCTGATCCCTCCACCCAGGAATAAAAGACATTGGAGGAAAACTCATAAAAAAACAATATCTTTTTTTTGGTAAAGGCTTAGATCTCAATGAAATTAGTTTTTCGTCAAATGAGTAAGGAGATTTAAAAACTACAATATCTCCTCTTTTTGGTAGAGAGTTCCTCAGAGAGAACTTTTCAATAATTAACCTATCGTTAATTTGTAATTCTGGAAGCATTGAACCAGAGGGGATATAACGAGGTTCTGCGATAAAAGATCTACAAGAAGAAACAAAAACTGTTAAAAGAATTAGTAAACCCCATTCTTTTAAAAAACTTTTAATTGAGGCAGGCATTGATATTTTAAAAGCTTGATTTTTCAACCTTACATAAATTGCTTAGCATATTCAATTTCGTTAAATCCTAATATAACTTTTTTTTCCTCATAAACCAAAAATGGTCTTTTTATTAATTTGCCGTCGCTTAAAAGAAGTTGAATGATTTCATGTCTCGATAAAGAGTGAATATCAGGATTAATTGCTTTAAAGGCTTTCCCTCTAGTATTAAAAACCTTTTTTTTATCTGCAGAGTATTGTTCTAAAGCTAACTCTAAATAATCTAATGATGGAGGTTGAATTACGATATCAATTAATTGGTATTCAAAATCTTTTTTATCAAGCCAATTTGTGGCTTTTCGGCAAGTAGAGCATTTTAGATAACTATAAAAAATTATTTTTTTCAATTTAATTTGTTAGTAATTGATTTCTTAAGCACTTTAAAGTTTTTCTTTTTTAAGGGTGTGCAGTTTTTTAATAGATCTTCAACTACGTCAAAATCCCTCCAACCATCAATTCGAACTGTTCTTCCATCAAGTCCCTTACTAGTTCTAAAAAATTCAGCAACATCCTCGAGCTGTTTCGGAGCAATTTGATTAATACTTACTATATTAGTCTGTCTAGGATTAGCTGTAGGTACACATAAAAGTTTTCCGTCATACGCACCACAATCATGCATATCCAAAACTCCAATAGGTCTAGCCTTTATAAGGCATCCAGCGAAAGTAGGCTCGTCCATTATCACCATCGCGTCAAGGGGTGCACCATCATCAGCAAGAGTATTGGGGATAAAACCATAATCAAAAGGATACCTCACTGAAGAATGTAGCACTCTATCTAATGCCATTATTCCTGCATCAGAACAATATTCGTACTTATTTCTGCTCCCTGCAGGTATTTCAACAACTATATTTACTATTCCCTTCATTGGAGATGGAGGTATCGAACTAAGATCCATCTTTTTTTAAATCATTATTAAAAATTACCTCATTACCCTGTGAGAAAGGTCTACCGATTAAAATACTGATTGACGGCAATAGAAAGGTCAAAAAAGCAAGAATAATACCTAAAGATGTTATTGATAGACTCCTTATACTTAAGGGGTCATCATCATCTCTTTCAAAATCACTTAAAGCAGAACCAATAGAAGATTCTTCACTTGATTTACTTTTTACAAAGTGTTTTATTTTCGTATAATTCAAGAACTCTTAATTGGTAAAGGTTAAGGAGATAATTGAACACAATTATCCTACATTCTTAATGTCCATAAAGCAAAACATTCTTTAGTAACTTGTGAATCATTCTTTTTCTAGCAAAGACCTGATAGATTTTAATTCTTCTAAAATTTGTATAAGTACGTTTTGAGCCGCTGAGGAAGGTGTATTAAATACTTCAACTGTTACTTCCTTAATTCTTAAAATATCTTTTGCAAATCGTGCTACTTCATTAGGATGAAATTTCAAAGGATCTTTTTGATCAGTTCTAAATTCAGGATTTAATTTTCTTGGATTAAAACTTGGGTTTAGATTTCTTAAATCAGTATTTGTATACCTATATACAGAGGCTCTTGATCTGTTTAGGAATTTTTGAACCTCATCAATACCTACTAATTCTTCTTCGCTAGAAATATTGGAATCTATATTTTCCATAATCTTAAGAGAATGTTTTTGAAATAATGAACTTTTAAAAGAGTTTCAAATTCATTACTGAAGAAGTTAGCAGAAAGAATATTTTTAGACTAGCCGCGTTGAGGGACTCAAGACACATTAAAATTTTTTTTCCTATTAATTGATAAAATTAACTTTTACCAAGGATCTTTTTTGCATGCGCGTGACCACCTCATTTCCTCTGGGGACACTTCGTGATACACCTTCTGAAGCTGAAATTATTTCACATCAACTACTTTTGAAAGCTGGGTACATTCGAAGAATAAACAGCGGCATTTATGCATACATGCCAATAATGCTTAGAGTCATAGAAAAAATATCCTCAATAATAGAGCGAGAACTTAATAGTATTGGTTGCACAAAATTACTCTTACCCCAACTTCATCCTGCAGACTTATGGAAAAAAAGTGAAAGGTGGGAGGGATATACTGCAGGGGAAGGGATAATGTTTAATCTCAAAGATAGACAAGGGAAAGAATTTGGTTTAGCCCCAACTCACGAAGAGGTTATTACGAGTATTGCCTCGGAAATCATCAATTCCTATAAGCAATTACCACAATGTTTTTATCAAATTCAGACAAAATTTAGAGATGAAATAAGACCAAGGTTTGGATTAATGAGAAGTAGAGAATTTATAATGAAAGATGGCTATTCTTTCCATTCTTCAGAGGAAGATCTAGCTTCATTTTATGAAAAAGTGGGCAATGCTTATGAAAATATTTTTAAATCTTGTGGACTAGAGACAGTTGGTGTTGAGGCAGATAGTGGGGCGATAGGCGGTGCTTCTTCGAAAGAATTTATGGTCACTGCAGATGCTGGCGAAGATTCCATCTTGTTTACTCAAAGCGGTTCTTATGCAGCAAATATTGAGAAAGCTGTTTCCATTCCATCTCAACCAGTTCCATTAAAAGATAATATTTCAGGCTGGATAGAAACACCTCAACAAAAAACAATCTTCGAAGTTTGCAAACATAATAATTTAGACCCTTCTCAGATTCTTAAGGTCGTAGTATTCCTTGCGCAATTTGAAGGTAAATTAGAAATTCCAATTCTTGCATGCATAAGAGGCGATCAACACATCAATGAAGTAAAACTTTTTAATTTAATAAATAGACTTCATTCTTTCAACCTTCTTAATCTTAAGAAAATTGAAGACAAAAATATTATCGAAAAAAACCTAATTGACTTTCATCTAGGCTATCTCGGACCAGATTTAGAAAATAAAACTATTAAAACAAGTTCTAATTGGGATAAAAAATGGACAAGAATAATTGATCATTCTGCAAGTAACCTCTCAAGATTTATCAGTGGTGGGAATAAAGTTAATTACCACAAAGTTTTTCGAGAATTTTCTTTCTCTTCAAAAGATTATCTAATTGAGGATATTAGGAACTCTAAACAAGGAGATAAAATAAAAGTTGACGATAATGAAGAACTTAAAGAAAAAAAAGGTATAGAAATTGGACATATTTTCAAACTAGGTCAAAAATATAGTGAAAAATTAAATGCCAAGTTTTCTGATAAGAATGGTGATTTAAAAAATTTGTGGATGGGTTGTTATGGAATTGGAGTAACAAGAATAGCCCAAGCTGCTATCGAACAGAATCATGACCAAAAGGGGATTTGTTGGCCAATTCAGATTTCTCCTTTTGAAGTAATTATAATTCCCACAAACCTAAAAGATCTTAATCAAAAAGAACTTACTGAGCAAATATATAGTGACTTTTCAATTAACAAAATTGAAGTTCTTCTCGACGATAGAGATGATAGAGCTGGTGTGAAATTTAAAGATGCAGAACTAATTGGAATACCTTTTCAGATAATTATTGGTAGAGATTCTATTAATAAAGAAGTAGAACTTATATGCAGAAAAAATAATACTAAGTTTAAAATTAATGCGGATAAATTATTGGAAACGTTTATTTCTGAATCAGAAATAATGTACAATAAAAACTCTTAAGCTAAATTTTTTGGAGCTAAGTTATGTTAATGAAGTGGACACCAGAATTAATTTTAAAATATCTTACCAAAGCTATATCCTTTGCTCTTTCTTTTATTGTAATTTTTACACTATTTAGTTCCCCTTCAATAGCTGTAAAAACCTCAATGACAGGTGACTATACAAAAGATACAATTTCAGTTGTTAAAACATTACAAACTGCTGTTGATACTCCAAAAGATTCCCCAAATAAAGATGAAGTAAGAAGTGAGGCTCTTACCCTAATAACTGACTATATTTCTAGATATAGAAATAGGGGTATGGTTAACAAAACTCAATCATTTACAACTATGCAAACAGCATTAAATGCTATGGCAGGCCATTACAAAAACTTTGCAAGTAGACCTTTACCAGATAAACTTAAAGAGCGTTTAACCAAAGAATTTTCTCTTGCTGAAAAAATGGTTCTTAGAGAAAGTTGATACAATCCATTTACTTTTTAAAAGTAAACAAAGATTTTTGAATATATTAAATATTCGCACAAAATAATGCTCTTCTAAAATTGGCTAATGTTGTTGTAATCGGAGCCCAATGGGGTGACGAAGGAAAAGGTAAAATAACCGATTTGCTCAGTCGTTCGGCAGATGTTGTCGTTCGCTATCAAGGGGGAGTAAATGCAGGACATACTATTGTCGTAGATGATAAAGTCTTGAAATTACATTTAATTCCTTCAGGGATACTTTATAAAAATACTACTTGTTTAATTGGATCAGGAACTGTTGTAGACCCAAAAATCCTACTAAAAGAAATCGATATGTTAATTGAAAATGGAATTGATATATCAGGTTTAAAAATTTCATCAACATCACATGTAACAATGCCTTATCATCGAATTCTTGATGAAGCAATGGAAGCTGATAGAGGGTCAAACAAAATAGGAACAACAGGTCGGGGGATTGGTCCAACTTATGCAGATAAATCCCAGAGGAATGGCATTAGAGTAAGAGATTTACTCAATAAAGAAAGGTTATGTGATGTTATAGAAGTTCCATTAAGAGAAAAAAATGGTCTTTTAGAAAAAATCTATGGTATCAAACCACTAAGAGTAGAAGATATTGTTAAAGAATATCTCGACTACGGAGAAAGATTATCAAAACATGTTGTTGACTGTACGAGAACTATACATGCAGCCTCAAAAAACAAGAAGAATATTCTTTTTGAAGGTGCCCAAGGCACTCTACTTGACTTAGATCATGGGACTTACCCTTTTGTTACCTCATCAAACCCTATATCGGGAGGAGCATGTATTGGAGCAGGAGTTGGTCCCACTTTAATTGATAGAGTTATAGGAGTCGCCAAAGCATACACCACAAGAGTAGGGGAGGGTCCTTTCCCGACAGAATTACAAGGGAGTATAAATGATCAACTCTGTGATAGAGGCAGTGAATTTGGAACAACTACTGGTAGGAGGAGAAGATGTGGGTGGTTTGATGGAGTCATTGGTAAATATGCTGTATCTGTAAATGGTCTCGATTGTTTAGCAATTACAAAACTGGATGTATTAGATGAATTAGATGAGATTCAAGTTTGCATTGCATATGATCTCGATGGGAAGGAAATAGACTACTTTCCTACAAATTCAGATGACTTAAAAAAATGTAAGCCAATCTTCAAGAAATTAAATGGTTGGCAATGCTCAACTGCAAATTGCAGAAAACTATCTGATCTTCCGGAAAATGCTATGAATTATCTCAGATTTTTAGCTGAATTAATGGAGGTTCCAATTGCTATAGTCTCATTAGGGGCAAATAGAGATCAAACTATTGTAATCGAAGACCCAATTCATGGACCCAAAAGAGCACTTCTAAGGTAATTTAATGCCAAATTAATGAGGGAATCTTTTAGACATTTAGAACAAAATAAAGTCATTGACCTCATTGGTCTAGGCAATGCGATTGTTGATATTATTGTAAATATTAAAGATGAGTTTCTTGAAATAAATAATTTAGAGAAAGGGTCAATGAATCTTATTAATTCTGATGAATCTCAGAAATTGCTTGCGAATTGCAAAGTGCTCAAACAAATATCGGGGGGATCCTCAGCAAATACCGTTGTATGTTTAGCGGAATTAGGTAATTATGTGCAGTTTATTGGAAGGGTGAAAGATGATCAATTAGGAAATTTCTTTTCTTCTGACATAAAACAGAGTAAAACTATATTTAATACTCCACCAACTAATAAAGGGGCTTCAACGGCCCATTCAATTATTTTGATTACACCAGATGCTCAAAGAACTATGTGCACTTACCTAGGGGCTTCTATTGATTTTGAATCGAAAGATATTGATTTTAATTTACTTAGGGAAAGTAAATACTTGTATTTAGAAGGTTATTTATGGGACAGCGAATTAGCTAAAAATGCTTTTCTTAAAGCCGCTCAAATTGCAAAACAATCTAATACAAAAATAATCCTTTCATTGTCTGATTCATTTTGTGTGGACAGGCATCGAAAGAGTTTCTTAGAATTAATTAATAGCTATATAGATATCGTTTTTTGTAATGAATCAGAGGTTTTAAGTCTATTTGAAAAAGATAAATTAGCGGACTGCCAAGGAGACCTCTCTTCACTATGTGAATTAGTTGTAGTAACGCTAGGAAGCAATGGTTCTCTTATAGTTAACAAAAATGATATCCAAGTTATTAAGTCAGTATCGAAAGGAAAGGTAATTGATACTACAGGAGCGGGAGATATTTATGCCGGAGGATTTATTCATGGATTAATAAATAATTATTCGCTCAAAAAATGCGGAGAGATAGGTTCAATTTGTGCTGGGCAAATTATTACACAATTAGGATCTAGGTCCAATATGAATCTTAAACAGTTAATAAGTTGATTTTTATCAAATAATATTATTCAACCAATCATAATATTTAATTTCGGAATTGTATTTTTTGAAAATAATTTGTGGAATATCGTATGTAGAAACTTTATGTAGGAAATCAATTAAATTATCTTTAAATTCTGGCTTACTTTTTATTGTAATTTCAAACTCTTTAGTCTCTTCAATATTATCATCCCACTCATAAATTGAAAAAATTTGTTTTATTGAAACACAAGCTGCAAGTTTATTTTTTACTAGTAAATTAGCCATTCTGAGGGCATTTGTTTTACTTGATTCAGTTGTAATCATTACTAATACTTCCATAATAAATATCAATATTTTTTAATTATGTGGTCTATCAAATTCTCGTATTGATTGAAAGTAGAAGAATTATCATTTCTAAATTTTGGCCTTTTGACCAAAAATAATTTCATTGTACTTCCAGAAATAATTCTTTCCCAGTTTTTCTGAGAATAACTCCCAGATTCTCTGCAAAGAACATAATCTATCTCCCAATAATCACAGAGTTTCTTTTCTAGAATCCCCGCCTCATTTTTACTTGGTTCAAGTATCGCTATATTTGAATTTTTTATACATGAACCAAAAGCTTTAGTTATGCTTTCAAAGGTTGGGAGTACCCTTGTAAAAACGTTTGCTTTACAATCTAAGTAATATTGAGCTGTATCGTTAAGAAATCTTGATCCTATTGCCAGAAGAATATTCTTATTTTCTAGATCAACTTTATAGATTTCCTTTAGATTATCAATATAAACAAAATTATCAAAATTATTTGTTATGGATTTTCTCTCAAATACTAAAAGAGGTGTATTAATCTCCTGACATGCATTATTAAGATTTTTAGAAATTATCACTGCAAAAGGATGAGTAGCATCAATAACAAATTTTATTTTATTTTTTTTTATGAAATTAATTATTTCATCTTTATTATTTAATTTACCTGTAATGATATGTAACCTTGAATTTTCAAGATAAGCTTGCCCTGCTTTATAGGTTAAAACACTTGCAAAAACTGAATAATTAAGTTCAAGAAGCCTATTTGCTATTACAGGTCCATCAGAAGTTCCTGATAGGATCCAAACATTTTCGTAGCTTTTTTCTTGATTCTGCATCAGTATATCTTTAATTAAATAGAAAAGGAATGAATCATTGTTTAATTCAAGCGGTAATTAATAGCGCGCCACAAATGAGGTATACAAAAGAGAACCAAACTGCAATTGCAGAAATGATTGTTAATTTTAAAGGATTGCGTAGTGATGATCCAACCAGGGAGCTCAAAATTGTAGGGTGGGGTAATATTGCCCAAGGAATGGTGGATGAACTGAAGGAGGGGCAAAATATTGTTATTGAGGGACGTCTTAAAATGAATTCTGTCACTAGAAAAGACGGAACAAAAGAAAAACAACCAGAACTTACCGCTTCAAAAATACATCAATTATCTCCAGTTGACGTAGTAAAATCTGATCAAGAAGAAAATAATGGATCAATTGATAAAAAAGAAAACAACAAAACTTCCAGTTGGGATAGCTCACCTCTTGTTCCAGAAGTTGACGAAATACCTTTTTAAATCAAATATCAACACTATTTTCTTGAACACTTATAATTAATTTGCTTATTTTTCTTTCAAGAGCAGCCAGTTCGTTCCTGATTTCCGGCCACTTACCCTTATCAAGATTTTCCAAGAGCCACGCTCTATCTTGATCAAGTTTTAAGACTAAATCGCCTTGATTAGTAGTATTAGAATCTTGCATAATACTTTTAAGCGCATTCACAAATCATTCTACTAAATCAAAATGAAGAAATACCTATCACCTGGAAACTTAATAGTAACCATTGGAGGTGTATTAGCTTTTGTTGGGATGACTGCTTACTTTACAGACTCAGTAAACTTAAGTGTACCCACTTTTTTTTATGGAGTACCTATTTTTCTTATTGGATTAGGCTTAAAGACTTCAGAAATCCCTCCAGCAGAATTGTTTGACAAAACAACTTTTGATACAAATAGATTTAATAGACCAAAAGAATTAACAGCATTAGTTAAAGATGTCACAAGATGGAGATATGGCATAAAAGCTCATCTTGAATCTTCATTAGAATCTTTAAATTTGTGGGATGAGGATAACCCTCCTCAACTAAAAGAAATAGAAGAAATAACAAAAGAAGAGAAAAATGGTCTCAGAATGCGTTTTGAATTAAATGCTGTTCCACTAGAAAAATGGATTGAAAAACAAGAAAGATTAAACAGGTTTTTTGTAAAAGGTCTTGAATCAGAATTTATTATCGACGATAATAAAAAAGAATTTGATTTTATTCTATTTTATTAAATATAGGTATATATTTGTAAAAAATCTAATTTCTTAATTCAATAAAGTTTAAATGATTTTAAATAATGAATGATTCTCAAAGAGTATCAATATTAAGCGAAGCCCTTCCATACATACAAAGTTTCTCAGGTAGAAAAATTGTTATCAAGTATGGAGGTTCTGTAATGGAGGATGATGATTTAAAAAAAGCTTTTTTTAGAGATATAGCACTTTTATCAAGCGTGGGGGTTTGTCCGATAGTAATTCATGGAGGAGGGCCCGAGATTAATAATTGGCTAAAGAAGTTAGAGATATCTCCTAAATTTGAAAATGGATTAAGAATTACGGATCAAAAAACAATGGATATTGTCGAGATGGTTTTAATGGGTAGGGTCAACAAACAAATTGTAAGAGGAATTAATAAAACTGGATCTCTAGCTGTGGGATTATCAGGTCTTGATGGGAACTTAATTCAATCAAGAGAACTAGGAGATGGGAGTCATGGATTAGTTGGAGAGGTCACAAAAATCAATCCTGAGATATTAGATCCTCTTATTTCAAAAGGATATATCCCTATTATTTCTAGTATTGGATCAACCATGGAGGGTATTTCTCATAATATTAATGCAGATTTTGTGGCTGGAGAAATTGCTGCCGCAATAAATGCAGAAAAACTGATTCTTCTTACTGATACGCAAGGTATTTCAAAAGAAAAAGATAAAAAAGAAAGTCTCGTCGAAAAAATGAATCTCAAAGAGGCAAGAGATTTTATTGATAAAAAAATTGTCACTGAAGGTATGATTCCAAAGACGGAATGTTGCATAAGAGCTTTAGCTCAAGGAGTCAAAGCTGCTCATATAATCGACGGGAGAATAGAACATTCATTACTTCTTGAAATTTTCACAAATTCCGGAAAAGGTACAATGATAGTTGCTTAACTAATGAAAACTTATAAGCAAGTTTTAGACACAGTAGAACTTGCCTTAGCTAAAGGAGAGTATCATTATTGTATTAAATTTCTTTTGCCAATAATCGAATCATTTCCTTCGTCAACTAAAGAGGGAGCGAATTTAAGAACAATCTTAATTACTGCTTTTTGTGGTATCAATAAAAAAGAGGAAGCAAAAGAATTTTGTAAAGAACTTCTAAAATCCTACGATAATAAGACGAGAGAAAATGCAAAATATTTGATGGAAATTATAGATTCTCCCAACATAAAAAAACCAGATAATTGGAATGTCAAATTTGAAAACGACCAATTACTAAATAAAAAATCTTTTAACTCACTACGCAAAAAAAAAGCAGTATTGGAGAAAAAGAAATTTATCAATGTTACTGATATCCCAACTGGCGAAACAAGACCCTTTAAGAAGGGCTTCTCGCTTATCATTTTTTTAATACTATTTTTGTTAATACCACTTTTAAGTGGCTGCGTTAAAGTTGAGGATACTCTTGATCTTAGTGAACTTGATTCAATAACTAATAATCTTGTGATAGAGAGTAAATACATCAAAAAATTTCCTTGGCAATTAAAATTTGAAGAGAAAATGAAAGATATCTTTCCTGACGCAGAAATTAAACAAGACGAATCAACCTTTTCTTTAAAACATAAAAATCTAAATCTAGAAGATACGAAGCAAGTTCTTAAACTAACCCAAAATACCGCTGGAGAGTTGGCAGGAGGAACAACTAATATAGAAATTAATACTACTCAAAAAAACTTCATTTTTTTTAAAAAATACTTTTATAGGGTAGATTTGGATCTAAATTCTATTCAAGGTGTTGATAATTTAGAACTCATTTTCAAAATTATTCACCCTAATAAAGCTATCCTTACTGATAAAAATAATTCAAATTTAGAAA
>Ga0310343_10000595_pt1 | contig 17368 bp, 17 predicted proteins | sample HC15DNA2025_MG_FD_203519 | JGI IMG/M metagenome (GOLD analysis project Ga0310343, IMG submission 203519) | Marine microbial communities from station ALOHA, North Pacific Subtropical Gyre - HC15-DNA-20-25_MG | ecosystem: Environmental > Aquatic > Marine > Oceanic | place: Pacific Ocean: North... | reverse complement strand
CCCAAATATTCTGTTCGTACTTTTGAGGCAAAGGGTAGCCCTGTTTTTTCTTCTACAGGCAAAGCATCCATATCAGCTCTAAGTGCAATTGTCGGTCCAGGTTGACCTCCTCTTATTAACCCAACTAAACCTGTATAAGCAATGTTACTCTCAACTTCAATTCCAAGACTTTCTAAATGAACCTTTATTTTGTTTGAAGTTCTAAATTCTCTATTTCCTAATTCTGGGTATTGATGTATATCATGTCTCCACTCTATGACTTTTGGCATTAAAGTATCTAAATTAGATTCGAGCTTATCTTTTAGACCATCAGTAGCATCTGCATATAAAGAAATAAGAATAACTAATATAATGTTTAATCTCATACCTAAACTATAATACTCTTTGAAATGGCTGAAAAGATAAGTAAAATTTTGTCTCCTTGTATATCTATATGTCAATATGATGAGAATGGCACATGTTTTGGCTGTTTAAGAACTTTGAAGGAAAGAAAAAAGTGGAAAAAACCAGAAACTAGCAACATGTGGAAAGAAAAAAATTTGAATGAGATTAAGGAGAGAATGCAACCACAACATAGGAAATCATGGGAAGATACTTATATAAAGAAAATAGAACGAGTGTTGAAGAATGAAAAGTCTTAGACCCTTTCACCTTGCGATTCCTGTTGATTGTTTAGATAAAGCAAGGAATTTCTATGGCTCTAAATTGGGCTTTGAAGAAGGTAGATCCGATGACCACTGGATTGATTATAATTTTTTTGGACATCAGCTTGTTTGCCACATAGGCGAACTAAATAAAAGCAATAATAATGAGGTTGATGGCAAGGATGTTCCCATTCCTCACTTTGGCATAATTTTAGAATGGGATGATTTTGATTCATTTAGCTCAAAACTTAAGACCGAAAATATAAATTTTATAATTGAGCCTTATCTTAGATTCTCGGGCTTGCCAGGAGAACAAAAAACTATGTTTTTTAAAGATCCTTTTGGCAATGCATTAGAATTTAAATCTTTTAAACAAGATTCTGAGATTTTTAACAAATAATTTTTGCATGTCTAATACAACAATTTCTGATTATCACAGCAAAGCTATTTATGATTATGGACTTAGTCCTATTTGGCCTGAAAAAGTTCTTATTGAGTCTAAAGTTATTGAAGACAAATTTACTGATGATATTCACGAACTAGAAAAATTTCCTTTCATAACAATAGATGGTGAAGATGCTAAAGATTTTGATGATGCTATTTACTGTTCAGCAACTAATAATGGATTTCACTTAAAAGTTGCTATTGCCGATGTATCGCACTATGTAAAGGAAGGGTCTTCAATCAATAAAGAAGCTTCCAAAAGAACAACTTCGGTTTATTTTCCACAGAAAGTAGTGCCTATGCTGCCGGAGAATTTGTCTAATGAATTGTGCTCTCTTCAACCCAATAAAAGAAGGCGAGCCCTATGTGTTGAAATAGATTTTGATAAAGATGGAATAATAAATAAATACCAATTTAAAAGAGGAATAATAAAATCTTCAGCTAGACTTACCTATTCTCAGGTAGAAAAATTCTATTCAGAAGAATACCAAGGTTTAGAAGGTCCTTATGTAAATTCATTAGAATCTAGCTTCTACCTTTTCAAGAAATTATTAGCTCAAAGACAGATGAGAGGTGCATTAGATTTTGAAATATCTGAGCCTGCCATCAATTTAAATAAAGAAAAAAAGATAAAATCTCTATATCAGAGAAAAAGGCTCTTCTCTCACAAGTTAATTGAAGAATTAATGTTGGCAGCCAATATAGTTGCAGCAGATTTTATTGAAAAGAATCTTGATCATGGAGTTTATAGAGTTCATGAAACACCTGAATCAATTAAAATTGATAGATTAAGTCAAACATTGAAAAGAAGAGGTATTAATTGGCATGGCGATACCGAAGATATACAAAATTTATCTAACTTTCTAAAAAAAATATCTAGTAGAAAGGATGTCTCTATTTTGAATACATTAGTTTTGCAATCGATGCAAAGAGCTGAGTACAAGACAAAAAATAAAGGACATTTCGGATTGAAATTTGATAGATACACTCATTTCACTTCACCCATAAGGAGATATCCAGATTTATTAGTTCATCGAATGATCATATCTATATTAAATAAAGAGAAAATCAATACTGAATCATTAGAAGAAATTCTCGAATATTGCTCTCAAAAAGAGAGAGATGCTGAGTTTGCATCAAAACAAGTAATACAAAATCTGTTATGTGAATATGCTAATAATTTTAAAGGAAAGAATTTTTCAGGATTTATAACTGGCGTTAAAGATTTTGGGCTATTCGTAGATATTCCAGATCTATTTACTAGCGGATTATTGCATGTAAATGATTTGCCAGATGATTTCTATAGATACAATGCTAGAAATCAAACCCTTGATGGAAGAAAAAGGGGCAATAAATTCTCTTTGGGTGATGAGATTAAAGTTTTCATTGGAGATATAAAAGAATTAGAAGGAAAAATTTCACTGTATTATTAAGTTATGAGCATATTAATAAAAAATATTCATTGCATTAAAGCTCTAATTAACAGAAATCCAGAAATGGTTATTTCGTTAAAGGCGGATTCTAAAAAAGATAGTGAAATTATTGCTTTAGCTGAATCTAAAAACATACAGATTGATTTTACAAAAAACGGAGTGTCTGCTATCTGCAAAGAGCCTCCTATTAAAGATATAAAATCGCAAGGTTATGAGCTTGGCAATATGGTTCTCATAATGGATGAGATTCAAGATACTAGAAATTTAGGCTCTTGTTTGCGGTCTGCTTCATTTTTTGGAGCTAATTCTGTAGTTATTCCAAAAAATAACTCAGCTGATTTTTTAAATCCAGCTGTAATAGAAACTTCAACTGGAGGAATATATGATTTAGACCTGTACAAAGCTACAAATATTGCGACCCTTCAAGAAAATCTAAAAAAGAGTGGTTATTGGATTAGTGGATTTTCTGAACATGCAGAAATTTCTTTAGAAGAAACAGAATTTACAGAAAAAAATGTTCTAATTCTTGGAAATGAAGAGAAGGGAATCAGAAAGCTTGTTGAAAAAAAATGTGATCAAATATTAAAAATTAATAATTATGGCCAAACTACATCTTTAAATGTGGCCGTTGCAACATCAATAGCACTTTTTGCAGTTCAAAAAAAACTCCGATACTAAAATCAATGTTAATAACTTAAAATACATATTCATGCTTGCACAAAGAACAATTAGAAATAAAACTTCTGCTTCAGGAGTTGGCTTACACACTGGCAAAAGAGCAATTTTAACACTACATCCAGCAGACCCTAATACTGGGATAATTTTTAGAAGAATTGATGGAGAAAAAATTACTGAAATTCCAGCTCAAGCTAATAATGTTGGAGACACTACACTTTCAACAACTTTAGAGAATAATGGGATTGCTATTTCTACTATTGAACACTTAATGTCTGCCTTAGCTGGTGTTGGTGTTGATAACTGTATTATTGATTGTGATGGCCCTGAGATTCCAATAATGGAGGGAAGTTCAACAAAATTTGTATTTCTCATACAAGCAGCAGGCATTGTTGAACAAAATGCAGTGAAAAAATTTATTTATGTAACTAAATCAGTGCAAGTACAGAGAGATGATGCTGTGGCAAAGATCAAACCTTATAAGGGTTTCAGAGTTTCTTTTGGTTTAGAATTTGATCACCCAGTATATAAAAAGTACCCTCAAACTGCAGCGATAGATTTTTCACAGACATCATTTATCCGACAAGTTAGCAGAGCTAGAACTTTTGGAATATATGATGATTTGGAAATGCTCAAACAAAATAATAAAGCTCTTGGAGCAAACCTAAACAATGCTATTGGTATAGGAGATGAAGATATCCTTAATGATGGAGGGCTTAGGTTTGCTGATGAATTTGTTAAGCACAAGATGCTCGATGCAATAGGAGATCTTTATCTACTTGGTCATAATCTAATTGGAGAATTTTATGGATTTAAATCTGGCCATGCTTTAAATAATCAATTACTTAAAAAAATTGAAAGTGAAAATGCATATAAAATTATAGAAATAGATGAAATTAAAGATGCTCCTATAAATTACCTAAAGCCTATATCTCAAGAATTGACCTAATGTTAAATATTTTTCGAAAAATTTTTAGCTCTGCAAATCAAAGACGAATTGCTGAATATGAAAAAGTAGTTAAGAAAATTAATGAAATTGAGGAAGATATTGCAAATTTAAATGAAGAGGATTTTAAAAACATATCTTTGAATAATCATGAAAATGAAGATTTGATCAAAATATTCGCTTCTGTCAGAGAGGCATCAAAGAGAACTTTAGGTCTAAGGCATTTTGATTGTCAGCTTGTTGGAGGGTTAGTCCTTAAGGATGGCAATATTGCAGAAATGAAAACTGGAGAAGGTAAAACTTTAGTAGCAACCCTTCCCGCTGTTCTAAAGGCTCTTGAGGGAAATAAAGTATACATTGTCACAGTAAATGATTATCTTGCTGAAAGGGATGCAAATTGGATGAGGCCAATTTATGAATATTTTGGTTTAAAAGTTGATGCACTAACATCAGCTCAGAGTTTTAACGAAAAAAAAGAAGCATATGATTCAAATATTATTTATTGCACAAGTAGTGAGTTAGGTTTTGATTACTTAAGAGATAATATGGTTTTATTTAAAGATCAAAAAACTCAAAAGGACCTAAACTTTGCAATTGTTGATGAAGTTGATTCTATTTTAATTGATGAAGCAAGAACTCCTTTAATAATTTCAGGTGCTACAGATGATGATGCTGCTGCATATCCTATTTTCTTGAAACTTTTTCCAAGAATGAAAAAACAAGAGAGGCAAGGAACAGAAGAACAGCCTCTGACTGATGATGAAAAGGGTGATTTTTTAGTGGATGAAAAATTAAGAAGTGTTGAATTGACTGATGATGGCTTTGAGAAAGTAGAATCTTTCCTCAACAACAGAGGAATGGTGAAAACAGGCGAAAGTTTGTACTCAACCGACAACTTGAAGTTTTTGAAATATATTCAAGCAACTTTGAAAGCGAATTTGCTTTTTGAAAAAGATATTCATTATGTAGTTGAGAATAATAAAGTCGTACTAATTGATGACAATACTGGAAGAAAACTTCCAGGAAGAAGAGTTTCAGATGGTGTTATGCAGGCCCTTGAATGTAAAGAAAGAGTCCCAGTTCAGCAAGAAACTCAAACTTTAGCATCTACTACATATCAAAATTTTTTTAGATTATTCAGCAAAATCTCAGGGATGACAGGTACTGCAGATACCGAAGCTGCTGAATTCAAAGAAATTTATGGAATGAATGTTGTAGTTATTCCTACAAATCAAGAAATGATAAGACAAGATGTTAATGATGTTGTTTATGTAAATGAAGAGGATAAATATCAAGCTTTAATAAATGAAATTAAAGAAATAAATAAAAAATCTGCTCCAATACTTGTTGGTACAGCTTCGATTGAAAGCTCAGAAGAGCTTTCTAATAGACTTAAAAAAGAGGGTATAAGGCATCAGGTTTTAAACGCTAAATATCATGAAAAAGAAGCAATGATAATTGCTGAAGCAGGAAGACCAGGTGCTATAACTATTGCAACGAATATGGCAGGCAGAGGTACTGATATTGTGTTAGGTGGGAAAAGAGAAGATAACGATTCTGATTGGGAAGAAAAACATAAACAAGTTCTTGATGCAGGAGGGTTACATGTCATTGGTACAGAAAGGCATGAATCTCGTAGAATCGACAATCAATTAAGAGGAAGATCAGGCCGACAAGGAGATCCAGGTTACTCTAAATTCTTTTTATCACTTGATGATACTGTTCTTCGACTTTTTATTGACGAAAATAGGAAAAAACTTTTTTCAAGATTGAGTGATGGCATGGATGATTCAAGCATTCAGCATCCGATGTTAAATGGTGCGATTGCAAATGCACAGAAAAAGATTGAAGGCAGAAACTTTGAAATCAGAAAACAGATTCTTGAGTATGATGATGTTTCTAATGATCAAAGGTTAACAGTCTATAAACTCAGAGATTATTTTATTGAAGAAAATGATTCTGAAAAATTGATATTTGAATATTTAGACAATCTTTTAGAAAAAATAGCTGATCGTTCTCTTCCTGAAGGTCAAAATGTAAATTGGAAATTTGATGATCTTGATAAAGCTTTGACACAATCTTTAGGCATATCTGCTGATTTTAATTTTCTTAATAAAGATGGTTTAACTTTTGGGAAGGTTATAGATTTTTTAAATGATTTTTATCAAAAATATTATTTTGAAAAATTTGAAAAGTTAAAAGATAAGAAAAAAGAGCTTGAAAGACAAATATCAATACAAGTTTTAGATGCTTCGTGGAAAAGACATCTGCAGAATGTTGATTCCTTAAGAAGTAATATAGGCTTGCGAGCATATGCACAACGAAATCCAATTAATGAATTTAAGAAGGAATCCTTTCACCTTTTTGATTCTATGATCGAATCTTTTAAAGACGATGTTGTAAAAATTCTATTTAATATAAAGATTCAAGCCATGAGCAAAGAAGACTACGATCGCCAACAAAAAAAAGAGAAAAATAATTGATTAAAAATAGGTGGTCAAAAACTATATTTCTTATCACTGGTAAATTTAAAAAAATTTCAACTTTAAAAAGCAAGCTTAAAAACTCATTACTTTACAAACATAAGGTACTAATACTAAGAATACAGAGTGCTGATGTAGATATTGATGAGGTATTACATGTGATAAGAAAGTTTTGTAAAAAAAATAACATTCCCCTAATTTTAAATATTCCAGATAAATTTAAATACAAGGCAGATGGCTATCACTTACAAGCAAGTGAATTAAATAAAAAATTATCTGTTTCAACAAATAAAATTCTTGGAGCTTCTTGCCACAATAGAGAAGAAATATTGTTAGCTAAAGAATTAGGGTGTAATTATGTTTTCTTGTCACCAATAATAAAAAAATATGATTCTGATCCTATTGGATGGAATAATTTTTTTAAATTAAGAGATGAGTTCTCAGAAATCGCGGTTATACCGCTGGGGGGAGTAAATGAAAAAAATGCAATGCAGGAATCTTTTGCTGGCATTAGTCATTGGTGGGATCTTCAAAACTTTTAATAGAAACTTCTTCGTTAGCCCAACGCAAAAAATCTACACTTTTGCATCCCTTGGAGCAAAAAGGCTTATATTTTGAATTAACTTCAACAATTTTCTTACAATTTGGACAAGTAATATTAATTTTTTTCTTCATTAGCTAATTTTTCATAAAGATGGAAATAGAAATCTAATTTTTTATTAAAATCTTTTATAGGGCCGTCATTAATTATTAGATCATCGCTATAAGAGATTCTTTCTTTTCTGTTCATTTGAGTTTTAATTATGCTTTCTGCTATCTTTTTTGTGCTTTTATCTCTATTAGCTATTCGTTCAATCTGTAAATTCTCTGGTGCATCTACTACTAATACCCGATCAAACTTATTTTTTGGACCCCAGAGTGGAGCACTATAAATAGACCATTTAGAATTTACATTACCAAATGCCTCTAGTATTTTCTCGCGAATTAATGGATGCATTAATTCTTCTAGCCATTTTTTATCTTCTTCATTCTTAAATGCTATTTCTCTTAATTTTTCTCTATCCAATTCATCAGTATTTGTTAAAACTTCAGAGCCATATTTTTTTAGTATAGCTTCATAGCCTATTTGACCTTTTTTTTGTAGATCTCGAGAAATTTCATCGGCATCAATAATATCAATACCTTTTTTGGCAAAGAAATCTGTAGCTGTGCTTTTTCCAGTAGCAATACCACCAGTTATACCAACAGTAAACATAGCTATATATTACTGGATTATTGCTTGATTTATTTGATACATGAAACTATTTCTATCGAAATATATTGGAATACCCATAGTATTGGGTAATGTCATTGGAACGTTTAACTCATTAAAAAGATCGCCATTTGCAAGTATTCTCTCACCAGTACTGAGCCAAGGATAATAAAGACTATTTCGAACAATCACCATGTTCTCTACAAAATCAATAATGATATATTGGCCATCAAAACCAATAGCTGAATAAATTGGATATGCTGGAAATACAACTCCATCTGGTTGTGTTATTGGATATGAAAATGTCCAAAAATGCATTCCATATGAATATGTTACATCTCTTTCTATTGGCACATAATCTGAATATATAGATATGATTTTTCCAATATATTCTTCAGAAACAATTTGTTCATCTCCCCACATCCCCATGTTTAGGATAAGTTGGCCAAGTTTTGCATAATCTCTGGGGGTTGCATCTAGACAACAATATGCAGTGTAATTATCATTTTTATCTCTCCACCAATAATTATCAAACCCTATTTTGCTAAATAGATTTACTTCAGCAAAAGTTTCAAGATCACTACCAGTAGCTCTCTCTAAAATCTCGCCTATAACTTGAGTATCACAATTTATATATAGAAAATAACCTTCTTCCCAAGTAAATTCATTTGTAAACCATGGTTGTATAACACCGACTTCAGCAAGCTCTCTATTAATGCATATCTCATTTAAATTTGGAAAGGCTATTAAATCTCCTCCACTTGAAGGGAATGAAGTACAAATTATTGGTGTACTTACCCCATCTTCATCATTACGGCATATTGGCACTAAACCACTGCGCATGTTTAAAAGATCTTTTATCTTAATTTCAGATCGTGCATCGTTTTCCCACTCATTTATGTAATTTGAAGCTGGTTCTTCAATTGATTCTATGTAGCCCTTATCTATAGCGATTCCAACCAATATGCTTATAAAAGATTTTGCTGTTGACCAAGAACTGGCAAGATCATATTGATTTCTATAGTCATATTTTTGCACTATTTGTTCTGGTACACCGTAATCAAAAAGTGTTTGTCTCTCTCCCTCTGTAATGCCTCTATATTGCTCCAAAACAATTTTTTCATTCCTTATCACAAGAGCTGATTGGGTGAATGATCCATCTGATAAACCATTTGCAAGAGCAGCCTCCAAAAGATCAGGATCCATGCCTTCCTCAGATGGGCTCGAAGTTTCCCATTGTTTTGTTGTGTATAGAGAATTTGTTGTTGGTTTTGGACTAGTTATTAATTCTTCTTCATCAGACTCATTGGATGTACTACAAGAGAATAAAAAAATTAGTGTTAAAAATGAGTATATAAGATGTAAGTAATGGAAATTTTTCATTTAAATAAAATTAGTTAAATTATAGTTCCTTTTTCATTAATAGTATTTTCTGTGGACCTAAGCAACTAGAATATCTACAATGAAACTATTAGTATTAGTTAGGGGAGATATAAATGAAACTTTTAGAAAATATTTTTGCGATCGCTTTAGTTGCTTTTCTAGTGTACATAAGCATCGATTTTAACTCTAAAGATGACGTTCCTAAGCCAAAAACTCCAACATTTTCTCAATTTATGACCTGTGATATTGGTGAAAATTGGTCAAATGTAAATGTGATGATTGATGAATGGAATGACATGGAAATTAGTGGTATGACTGGCGCATTAGGTCATAGAGTCTATGAAGGTAATGCTGCTGGTGCAAATGATAATCAAGTATCTTGGCAACTTTTTTGGGATACAAAAGAGAGTGCTGATAATTTTTGGGATGCTGGACCAACGCCGGAATTTAAAAATTGGGCTGATAAACACAGATCAGTAATGGTTTGTGATGGTGAAGGTAGAAGAAATTATGATGTTGATTTACCTAGAGCTGACCTAGAACAGGATTGGGATAATGATGGTAATTTTGTTTCTGTTGTTTATCAATGTAATTTTACCTCTGTAGCAGAAGATGGAACAGTTGTTCCAATGGAAGATAAGGCAGAAGGCAAAAGATTAATGAGAGCTTTATATGCAGAATTCATGCAATATGTAGATGAAGAAGATAAGAATGCAAGTTGGCATGTATGGTCTAAGACTGGTAAAAGAGGTCCTTATAGTTTTGGTGTTTACACACATAATGGTGAAAATCCAGATCCTTACATGGATTATGACTTTTATTGGATGAACTATTACGAAAATGATGCAGAAGCTAAAGCAAGATTAGCAAGATGGATCGAGACTGGAGGAGACCTGCAAGCTAAATTTGATGAATTCTCTACTTGTGAGGAGAGTCTAATTTACACAAATGGTTATGTTCTTTTTCCAGATCTAAACGGTTAAAAAAGTCTTAGCTAAAAAAAAAGGCAGATAAAAATCTGCCTTTTTTTTTACTAAATATTTCTATTCTGGACTTTTAACTATTCCAAATGTAGCTAAAAGCATTCCAATTGCAGCTAATATTGTCAAGTAAGCACCCATAGCTAAAACCTGAAACCCTTCACCTTCTGACTGAATAAGCAGATAAATTATTCCAGCAATTGGAATAACTCCTGCGATAATTGCAACGATACGTGCAATTTTTTCATCAGTCTTAAGATAATCGGTTACTAGCACACCAATAGCGGCTAATGGGACAAGATAGATCAAATACACTTGCCATGGTGCAGATTCACCGGCTATGGCTAAGAAATTATTTAAAGTCCCAACTATAGAATAGCCAGCGGCACTAAAACCCATAAAGCTTACCCATGGTAAGAAAAAAGCCACAAGCATAACAATGGCGCAAATGTTTTCAATTTTTTTAAAATTTAACACAGACTTAACCACCCATTTCTACGCCACACTCAAGCATTGCAGCCATGTGCTTTCCAATCACAGCTTCGGCTTTTTCATCTTCTGAAAACATAAGTTCGCCAACTGTACCTTCCATTACACCAGAATGATACAAGTCAAACTCTTCATCGCTCATTGCCTTATGGGCTCCTTTTGCGACACATTCAGCTTTATCTCCAGCCATTCCTGCCATTGCTTCACTTTCAGCTAGTTCAGCAACTCTTGGGTCTGATGAACAACTTACTATAAAAATTGTCATCAGCATTAAAAATAGAATTTTTACAAAATTTTTCATAATTAATCCTCAAATATTTGATTTGGTTACTTTATGAATGCAACCATACCATTAAGATTAGGTTATAAAAGGGCAAAAGGGAAGCCTGTGTGTTATTTAAATACTTATTTTTCGTCAAATTCTACGCCCTGAGCCAGAGGTAAATCATCACCATAATTAATGGTTGCAGTAGTTCTTCTCATATAAGCTTTCCATGAATCGGAACCAGACTCTCTTCCTCCGCCTGTATCCTTCTCACCACCAAATGCTCCTCCAATTTCTGCACCGCTTGTACCTATATTTACATTAGCTATACCACAGTCTGATCCTTCAGCACTGAGAAATAACTCAGATTCGCGAACATCATTAGTGAAAATTGAGCTGCTAAGCCCTTGTTTAACTGAATTTTGTAATGCTATAGCTTCTTTTAAATTTTCAAAAGGCATTACATATAAAATCGGCGCAAAAGTCTCTTCATTCATTTCTTCAATATGTTCTGTGACTGCTACCAATGCTGGCTTAACATAAACTCCACCATCAATATCTAGTCTGTCGCCTCCAACAACTTCTAATGATTTGTTGCGACATGAATCCAACTTCTGTTGCATCTGCTGGAAACTATCTTCTGATATTAATGGCCCAACTTGTACTTCTCTATCCATCGGATCTCCAATTTTTAATCCATCAAAAGATGTTTTTAATTTATCGACCACTTCTTTATAAATGTCTTTATGCACAAAAAGTCTACGTAATGTGGTGCAACGTTGTCCTGTTGTTCCAGCTGCAGAGAAAGTTATTGCTTTGATAGTTAATTCAAGATCAGCCGAAGGGCAAACTATAGCAGCGTTATTACCACCTAGCTCTAAAAGGCTTCTGCCTAATCGTTTGGCAACTATAGGAGCTAAAGCTCTACCCATTTCACAACTACCTGTTGCAGAAAATAGACTTATTCCTTCATCCTCAGCAAGATCTGAAGCTGCTTCATTGGCACCATATTTAATCAAAACAAGATCTTTATGGTCTTCAGCAACACTATCCCATATTTCTTTAACTAATTTAGCGCACCCTTCGCTATGAGGGCTTGGTTTCCAGATTATGCTATTACCACACACTGCTGCTAGACAAAAATTCCAACCAAAAACTGCCACTGGAAAATTAAATGCTGTTACACAACCTATGACGCCTAATGGTTGCCAGATTTCTTGTAATCTATGATTGGGTCTTTCGCTTGGCATTGTTAGTCCATAAAGTTGACGACTTAAACCGGTAGCAAAATCGCACATATCAATAACTTCTTGAACTTCACCTTCACCTTCAGAAATTATTTTTTTTGCTTCTGTAGTAATTTGTTCAGCAACTTCTGTTTTGCGTTCACGTAATGCTTCGCCAAACTTTCTAATATATTCACCTCTCTGTGGAGCAGGTAATTTGCGCCAATATAAAAATGCTTTCTTAGATCGTTCTGTTAATTTACTCATTCAAAGACTTATCTCTAATTGCTCTAAACTCACTCTTTTCATACCAGTTAGGGTATTCTCCAGAGTTAGCCAAATCATCAACAAAATTCGTGAATATTCCTAGATCTTGCTCAATACCACTCCAATCCCAATCATCCCTAACTTCATCTGAAGGCTTATGATAATCATTAGCAGTATAATTTTCCGCAAACTCGGCACCTTTTTCTTTGCCTCCTTCTATTAAATCAATACCTGGATCTGCATAAATAACAGGTATGCCTTTTTTGGCAAAATTAATGTGATCAGATCTGTAAAAATAGCCTGCTTCAGGTTTTTTGTCTGGAGCAAGGTATTTCCCTTCGGCTGATGCATGCTTATCTAAAACAGTTTCTAATTCGGAAGCTCCATACCCAACAATTGTAATGTCTTTTGCTTTACCAATTGCAGGGAAAGCATCTAAATTTAAGCCTCCTATAACTTGGTTATGTTCAAAAGGTGAATTTTCAGCCAAATAAGCTGAACCAAGTAACCCAGACTCTTCTGCCGTTAAACCAATAAAGACAACTGATCTTTTAGGTGTTCTTTTTGAGAATGTCTCAGCTATATGCATTACAGCTGCAGTACCAGTAGCGTTGTCAACTGCACCATTGTAAATTTGATCCCCATCTATTGTTGTATCTATTCCCATATGATCCCAATGGGCCATAATTAATACATACTCATCAGGTGTCTCAGAACCTTTCACATAACCTACTACATTATGTGAATCAGACACCTTTAATGTGTTAACCATATTAGAACTTAATTTCATACCCTCCATTGGAATTGGTTGAAAATCTTTTGATAAAGCTTTTGTTTTCATTTCTGCATAACTTGTGTTCATGTTTGCAAAAAGTTTTTCTGCTACATCAAGCGTTATCCATCCTTCTAAAGCAGATCTACCTAAATTTTTATTTGCGAAAGTTAGATTGAGTTGCTCTCCAGACCAACCGTTCTCAACGACGCCCCAAGGATAAGATGCAGGTGCTGTTTCATGTATGATCAAAACACCAGCTGCGCCTTGTCGAGCAGCTTCCTCAAATTTATAAGTCCATCTACCATAATAGGTCATAGCTTTACCTTTAAAATCAGTGCCTCTTAATTCAAAACCAGGATCATTAATTAACATGACAACAGTTTTACCTTTTACATCAACTTTATAGTCGTTCCATCCATACTCAGGAGCATTAACTCCATAACCTACAAAAACTAAATCACTATCAGCAAAACTTACATTTTTAACTTGTCTAGTAGTTCCATAAACTACGTCTGTTCTATATGTGATATCCATAATTTCGCCGTTTACACTAAGATCAAAACTAGATTGATCTACATCTAAGGTAACGCCTGTTAAATTGACCGGCATTAAATATGAATCACCAAAAGACTCAAGACCTAATGAACCAAAATGATCAGCAATATAATTTTTAGTTTTTACTCCGCCTGGAGTGCCTGGTGCACGACCTTCAAACTCATCTGAAGATAATGTAATTACATGTTGCTTATATTTTTCAAAATCTGCATTATATTTTTCAGAATCTGATTCTGAGCTGCAGCTGTAGATGAATAATAAAGATAATATTATGATTGATTTTATTTTCATGATTAGATTATAGTTTATTAGTCAATTTATAAAAAACATAAATAGGGGTACAAAATTTTATTTAAAAAAACCTTTCTATTGCTTTTAACTCCCATTCTTCTAGGTTGTAGTTCAGAAGTAAAACTTCAATTAGAGTTCAATAAAAATTGTTTTAATAAATATTACAACAATGAAGCCTATGTAACAGTTCAAAAAATAGGTGGCGGCTATGAAAGTGAGGAAATTATTGTTGATATTTTAGAGGGATATACTTTAAATTTGCCAGAAAAGGGTGATTATAGAATCAATATAAAAGTAAGGGACTATTATTTTGGCACCGAAACCTTTGGAGGTTATTGGGATAAAACTTTAAAAATTGAAAATCGTAGATTTAAATATGAAATGATTTGCCCTTGATACACTTTTTTTAGTAAACAATTAGTTGTTTGAGTTGTTAATAATCGTTAAAGCGTATCCTTCTTCGATTTCCATTGTTGTAATGTTCCCTTCAAGATCGCCAATTTGCCTTAAAGAAATAGAAAATTCTCCATTTGGATGTTCCGATGCAATTAAATTAAGATCTTTTTCATAATATCCATCGGTACTGTCACCTGAAACTCTTTCACTTTGCAGTGAATCTAAATCCCATGATTTAGTACCGCCTGAACCACCATCTGTACGGGCGAGTAAAATTCTAGAATTACCAAAAGGTGTAACAAATGCTATTCCTGATTGATCCTGTAATCGCCATCTTAGTCTAATTGTTTTTTCTGTTTCTCCAGAGTCAAAAACTAAAGTATTGTCTGTCACATTTTCAGAAATAATATCCAGCTCTGTAATTAATGGTCCAGTAGTATCAGTCTCACTAACATAAAGCAAATCAATAAAAGTAGAAAAATCCCAAGCTCCACTACCACCAACGGCTTCGGGTAGTGTAATTGGAGCTACAGCAAAGGGTACTGCATCCATATCTACTACTCTCTCTGTAAAGGGAGCTAAGTAAAGACTATTTCGCAACAGAATAATGTTCTCATCAAAATTAATTGCTACTATTTGTCCATCTAATCCTCTCATCTGAAAATGATTATTAAAAAACCAAAAACCAAGGCTATAAATATCGCTTCCTTCTTCGCTGCCATAACCGGTATAAATCTGATTCAAGTAGTCGGATGAGACTATTGATTGATTTTCATCGAGAAATAATTGTCCAAATACTAAATATTCAGACATTGTCATATCTACACCTGCGTAACTAATATAATTTCCTGTTGGGTCTTTCCACCAAAATGCATTTATGCCTAAAATAGAAAAAAGATTATCATCAGCAAATTCTTTTAAATCTTGTCCTGTTGATCTTTCAATAATTTCTCCTAAAACTTGTGTATCACAATTTAAATAACTAAAACTATCATCTCCGCGCAATTGTCTATCTATGCAAGTGGTAGTTGTATCTTCTAATGAGATTAAATCTAATACGCTTGAGCCGCCAAATGATTCTAAGCCAGATCTCATATTCAGTAATTTTCTAATAGTAATATTAGCTCTATCATCATTTTGCCACTCACTTATAAAATCACTAGCAGGCTGATCAAGACTTTCTATGTAGCCATCGTCGATAGCTATTCCAATTAAAATACTTGTTACTGACTTTCCAACAGACTGAGATGTAACAAAATTAGTTTCATCTCTTACTACAAAATACGAACCTAAAGCTTGAATGGTTGTTGGCAGATTATCAATTTCATTCTGAGTAATTCCTCTAAAATCTGAACGAAGTATTTCCCCTTTTTCATAAACAATTACCCCTTGAGTATAGGTTCCATCTGACATCGAAAAATCAAATGCTGCATCCAGATCTAAAGTGGCAGGAGCTGGTGTTGGAGCTGGGGTTGGAGTTGGTGTTGGGGCTGGTGTTGGAGCTGGTGTTGGGGCTACTTCAGGAGCAGAACTTCCTCCTCCACCTCCACATGCTGTTATAAGAACTATAGTAAAAAATAATAAAAAATTTCTTAAAGTTCGGATCATAAATTCATAATAAAAAAAAACTTATATTGTGTACATAAATAAGCTTTAATTTTTATAAAAAAAAGCTCGATAAAGATTATCGAGCTTAAAAATAAAAAATTAATTTTTTGGATTAGATTCTGGTTGATATATATAGTAACCAGGCAGTGGGATCATTAAATGAGCAATAGGTGTATTTGGCATCATCACATATGGTGCACCAGTAGTAAAATCAGACGACATATTTTTTATTGAGTCTGAATCCATTGGCATTAACATCATATGAGGTCCAGATTCAATCCATTGTCCAGGTGCGCTGTCTTCCTCATTAAGAACACCGGGTTTGGAGTTATCTTCACCAACATCGCCATGTAACATCCATGCCCAGCCATCTGCTGTCATTTCATCTTGTTTGCCATTCATAAATTTCATTGCATTCTCATCTAGACAAAATGGCATTGCTTCGTGCGCACTAGACCAGCCCATTTTTGGAAATGGTCTTGCATTTGCAGCACTGCAAGTCCAACCATTACTTCCTTCACGTAAGACTTCTCCATTACCACCAATTATTGTTGCGTAGTTGCCAATAAAATCAGGAGCTGCAGATCCATAAGCTTCAATTTGCCATTCTGCACTTGCATGCGAACTGTCTTTAGTATGTGATAGTAAAACGAATGAATTTAAAAGTATTAAAATTAATAGATATCTCATAAAGTTCCTCATAAAAAGTTAAGTTTATGATTTAAAAATAATTATTAAAAATAATCAAGGAATATAAATTAAAGAACAAAAAAAAGCCCGATAATACCTACTCTCGCACTTTCGTACTACCATCGGCGTCACACCGTTTCACTTCTAAGTTCGAGATGGAATTAGGTGGTACCAGTGGACTATTTTTATCGGGCAACTGTGTTTTGCGAAACTGTAAGAATTTACTTTGAGGTTTATTCAAGCCGATCGAGCAATTAGTACTAGTAAGCTGAATTCCTTACGGAACTTACACATCTAGCCTATCAACGTTGTAGTCTTCAACGGCTCTTAAGGGAGATCTTATCTCAGGAGAGGCTTCCCGCTTATATGCTTTCAGCGGTTATCCTTTCCGAACATAGCTACCCGGCAATGCAACTGGCGTTACAACCGGACCACCAGAGGTTCGTCCACTTCGGTCCTCTCGTACTAGAAGCAGCTTCCTTCAAATCTCCAACGCCCACAGCAGATAGGGACCGAACTGTCTCACGACGTTCTAAACCCAGCTCGCGTACCTCTTTAAATGGCGA
>Ga0310343_10000593_pt1 | contig 17397 bp, 14 predicted proteins | sample HC15DNA2025_MG_FD_203519 | JGI IMG/M metagenome (GOLD analysis project Ga0310343, IMG submission 203519) | Marine microbial communities from station ALOHA, North Pacific Subtropical Gyre - HC15-DNA-20-25_MG | ecosystem: Environmental > Aquatic > Marine > Oceanic | place: Pacific Ocean: North... | reverse complement strand
CCCATATAAAAAGGACTAAACGTCATAGTAGACCCATTACATTGTATGTTTGGGCCATATACCTGACGTGACGACGCACCGTTGTTTTGAAACTGTACGGCTTGGTTCGTCACATTACCCGTAGCTGCTGCTACAGGATTTGATTTGTTAACTGTATCTCCTTCAGCGTATACAGGTGTTACTGAGAGAAGACAGAGAGCGATGTAGTAGTAGAGTTTATTGTGTAGTTGCGTGTATAATCTCGCTGCTCGACTACGCCTGCTGCTCTTGTTGTTGTTTCTAAACTCCATGGTAATGTGTTGTCAGTAACTGTAAATACTGCATCACCACCGGCAATACCGGCACTCGCAGATGCCGTTATGTTAGTTCCAGACCAAGTGTTTACATTCGCACCGAATACTTGTACTTGCTCCGTTTCTACGATAGTTTGAGTTGTTGTAGTTGTACTGTTCATAGACCCTGTAGTAAACTGGGGTGTAACAGTATTAGCTCTTGCTACTGCGGGTGATAACAGGGCTAAGAGAAGAATTAGTTTCTTCATGGTTTTGGTTTGTCTTTGTCTTTTTCGCCTTTTGTCCTACCTGTAGATAGTCCAAACGTGGCTAGAGCTCCTGTAAAGATTGAAGCAACGAACGTGATATCGGACGATCCTCCAGTCTTTTTGACCATAGGTAGCTCTACATAGTTTAGTGTAATAATAAAACCTGACCAGATGACTACGCCTAGACGCACCATGGCTCCTAGTATTTGCATCTGCTCGTCATGGTCATCTACATTATCTTTTATTTTTCTGAGGATGCCTTTCTTTTCTGGCGGTTTTGTTTCCATTTGTTAATCTTGCCTTGTAAGAACTTTTGTATTTTATCTTTCAACGCATTTATTACAGGTTGTGTAACAGTCGCAGCTGCTACAGCAGTTACCGCAGTAACCGATGCAGCGACTAAGACTTCTTGCGAAGGTAAAGTGATACTAGGTAAGGGTGGGAAGTGTATTTTTGGTGGTGGGTTTTCTTCTGTCCGCACCTCCTCTGTGCCTTCGGGTCTTCGTAGATCGCTCGGAGGTACGACCAAAGGTTGATATGAGGGAACATCTGCTGTAGGGAGAGGTAATGACGGGGTTTTTATTTTGTAAGCTTCTGGTATACTGATTCTTGGTAAGCTTTCCATGCGTCTTTTACCTCTTGTGTCCAGACTGCATTGCATACAGCACGAATTTCATTAGGTTCTGAAATTATATTTGAGTCTGGATGTAGAACATATCTTTCAAAAGATCTTGTAAGTTCTTTGCCATCTTTCTGGATAACTGTTGCTTTCCGTACTTGTACGGCTTTGTATTGACCGACAACTTCTATTTTGTCGTATTCTATTGATTCGCTTAGTGCCATAATTTATGTTATTTGATAACTAATAGAGATTCTTAATGAGCCTGCATTGTATAGATAGTTTGCAATATTTACGTTTTGACTTGTACCACTACTTACACCATAATAAAGATAACAAGCAGTCTGACCTTGTTCAACATAACCGTGCCACCAATCACCTCCACCTTGACCATTTATGTAACCAACAGCACCAGTTCCATAGCCCGGCCCTTGTCCAGTATTAGACGCTCCTTGAAAAGGTAAACCTCCGATAAATGCAATACCACTACCGTTCGCATGAACTGTATCAATTCTTAAGTGTATACTGCAATGAACAAACTTACCTATTTTTACATATTGACCTTGCTGATCGTGATAGTCAACGTTTTGACCACCGCCGGACATTGCGTAGACAGGTGTAAACGAGCCTTCTTCATAGTCGTCAAGTGCGTTGGCTGCTGCGGTGTCAGTTCCAAATTTTAATCCATCTGAGTCAAATCTAAATCTTTGAGTTCCACCAGATTTGGCAGTTATTTTAACATTAGCGTCATTTTGAATAACTATATCACCTGTATTATTTCCGAGATATGTGTGATTTGAATCATGTTCAATATTAAAATCACCACTAGCACCAATAGATAATTGTTGTCCATTACCTTCATCTGTTAAATTCAACCTACCAGAACTTAAAGTAAAATTAGTTCCATCGTAAGTTACGCCTGACTCACCATTTAAAGTATTAGCAGTACCAGAGCCAGTAATAACTCTGTTATCTGCATTGTTGTTTATTGTTGTACCAGCAGGGATACTTACTGCGGCTGCGTTGGCTGCTGTAATACGTCCCTGAGCGTCGATTGTTATCTCAGGAATGTGTGTATTAGAACCATAACTACCAGCCGTTACAGCGGTATCTGCAAGCTGATCTGGGCCAACAGCATCATTATCTATCTTAGCTGTTTTTACAGCAAGATCTTTGATACCATCGGTATCTATTCTTGTAACCATTATGCTCCTATTTCGTAAAGTGTAATACTTGAAAAACCAGAGGGTGTATAGTTAACATGACTATAGCCTGCACCACCAAAAGCAGCATAGTAAGATGCGTTCATGACAACATAATTACCAGCAATTTGGTGCCACTTAAGTTGATAAGTGTGTGCTGTAGTGTTTACGGCATTATCAAGCGTCGTAGTGCTTTGTTGTATTAGTCCATAATAATATGTACCACCACCAGCACCAGTCCAACCACCAGTAAAACTCTGATATGTTGATGAATTACCAGTTCCTACAAGAGAGGTAGAACCGCTAACTGTTCTAACTAACTGAACGTAAGCTTCCATATCCCAACTAAGTCCTATGCTTGCGTGGCATAGTATCTTACTTGTTGATGAAGTAGGAGTAATGCTTATAGACATCCCCGGTACGTCAACAAAACTGGTTGAACCTGTTGACTGTACCGCAGTGCTTGATACCTGTTTAACTTGTAATACTTTACCAAGTCCGGGTGTTGTACTACCGTCAGCATTAAGTACAATATTATTACCTGATGATGACGGATTTTTTAAATTAGTTGTTACTAAAGTAGACATGTAACCTCCTATGGTTTAGGATGTGCGTCTTTAACTGCTTTAATATGAGTAGCCCAAGTTCCGCTTGTTGTTAGTGTACCAGCTACTATATCTTTGTATAACATATCTAGCTGATCTCCGATAGATGCGTACACTGTTCCTTCTGGATTAACAGGTCTACCTACTCTATCTGTTTTATATTTTACTTTTGCAGCTTCTTCGTCTAGTATTTTACGAGCTGCGTCTATTTTTGTTTGGTCAAGCGTAACTGTATTACCACTTGCGTCAAACGCTCCGAGTTTATCGGATATTGATACTACAATGCCTTCGTAAGCTTTGTAGATTGCTTGATGATCCATAATTGTTAAACTGCTATCTCCATAGCTATAATTGTTGAAACAGCTCTATAAGAATATGATGCGTCGGTATCAGCATGTGAACTGTTAAAGTACATATAATAAGCACTGCCGGAGTTGTGTGCTTGGAGCTGGTAAGTTATTGTGCTTGTTGTTGCGTGGTCATGATCTACAAAATTCATTGGGATAGCTTGGTTACTATCAACGCCATGATAACCAATACTATAAACATTACCACTCATACTTTGGCTTCTACTACTCGAAGCATCACCTATTGTACCAGACGGAACAACATCAGCAGCTCCACTAACTTTTCTTATATACCTCATACCAAAATGTTGGTTATAATTTACAAAGTTAATCATAGACATAACAACTATCTTGCTAGTGCTAGCTTGAGGTGTTATTTGTATACTAAATAGCCCGGGACAATCTGAGTAAGTTGTAGTTACTTGCATAGATTCTCTTGAAGTAATCGATGTCTGTACAACTTGTAAAATATTACCAGCTCTAGCTGTAGTATCTACAGTACCAGTTGCATCTGGAAATGTAATTGTTCTATCTGAACCACTAGCTGGTGCTTCAATAGAGGTGGAGCCTGATGTTGACCCCATAAGTTTTAATGTCATGCTACAACCTCCATTAATCTAAGTGTTGATATAGCTGTACCGTTATAATTAGCATTATCTTGTTGATTAGTTCTGTTAACCCAAATGGTGCTAGTTAAGTATGAACCTAACTGTATTTGATATGTATGTGTGCCTGCACCGGGGTTATCAAGTGCCATACAAATAGCTGGCTCTATAGTGTACTGACCATTACTTGGCATACTATAAAAATGAGAAAAACTCTCTTTCATTGAAGTATTAGTCCCACTGTTTCCATTAGCAATACCATCCAAATAATTTACTACTCCACCTGTAGTTCTAGTTATTCTAACTCCATAGTGATAACCGTCATGCCAACTGCTATTTAAAATACAATCAATCTGCACTTTATTAGTTCCAGTAGTTGTTATACTGGCTGACATACCGGGTACATTGTACCAGTTATCTCCTACAGTAATGTTTACGGAAGTTATGTCACCTTGAGTTTGGTTTACTATTTGAAGAACTTTGTTTTCAGCGTTCATACTTGGTAAACTCTGAATACCTGTTGCAGCTCCTGTAGAGCCGTTTAATGTAATTGCCATAATTAAACTATTGTGTAGAAACTTCCGCTAGGAACTGTTAATGTTACCCCAGTATCGACCGTAATAGGGCCAGCACTCATTGAGTTTTTAGTAGTGCTTGTTGTAAAGTCTGATGTTATAGTCTTGTTGTTTTCGTATATACAACCGTTTGCTGTTGTTGGATCTATGTCTGTTAACTGAGCTCCAGAAATAGCTGGTAGTGCACCAGATAGATAAGATGAGTCAACACTGTTAGTCCAAGATAACTGACCATTAGCATCAGTTGTCAGTAAGTAATTAGCTGTTACGTTAACTGGTAATGTTAATGTGTAACTCTGTGCTGCACTATGAGGTGGTGATTTAATCTTGACACCATGACTATTTGCTGAACAGTTAAGTTGCAATGTACCATCGTTACCGCCAGCACCTGCTACTATTACTTTTCCTGTACCATTAGGGGTTAACTGGATTGATCCGTTAGTTGTATTTGTTATTATACCATAACCAGCTACATCTAAGTGAGCACCTAGCGTAGGACTTCCGTCTGCTTGTAAACTGGTGTCTACTGTCTCAAACGTAGGGTCAGCACCGTTGTTTGCTCGTAAAAACTTACCATCGTTAGATGATGTACCATGTGGTAGTTTAGTTAGTGTTACAGCTTGATCTTGTATCTTATCTGTTGATACTGATAAGTTCTGTAGTATATTCTCGTTAACAGTATTATTACTTGGTGTACCGATACCTACAGACGAACCCATAACTACTGCAAAGTATGTCGAGCCAGTAGGAGGTGGGCTAGATAGTTTTATTGTAGATCCACTTAATGCAAAGCCTTCTGATGGTGTTGATGAACCAGCATTAGGTTTTTGTATAACACCGTTGATGCTAAGTAAAATCTGCTGTGGCCCTTGACTAGGAGGGTTAGTTATAGTAAAGTCTTGTAAGACACCGTTGAAAGCAGGGCTAAGTGTTTCTATACTAAAGTTACCTATAGCCTGTGTTTCTTTATAGTCACCAAGAATCGAGTCAAAGACAAGAAGTTTTTGTGAGCTAGTATTAAAGAATAAATCGCCGTTATCATTACCAGTTGTAGGGTTCGTTGAACCAACTCTATATCTTTCTCCGAAATCATTTATCTGTCCACTAAGGTTTACTAGATCTTCTTCTGCAAGTGTGGCCTTGTGGTATGTATAGTTCTGACCAGAACCTGTAGATGAAACTAAAAATCTTATACCAGCAGCTACGTTAGAGTTATGAAAATTAGATGGTATACCACTGATATTTACAGTAGTACCACCAACTGTTGCACCAGATGCTGTACCTGTGCCACTAACTGCTAGACCTTCTGCGTTTGCAATACTGATAACAACTCCAGATTGTGGCTGTGTATCAGGAAATGAAGTCTCGTCAGCTACAGCTTCAAAACCACCAATAGGTGCTAGCTGTGCAGCAACATAACTTACAACGGCAGCAGATGTAGGAAAGCTACTATCTGTGTCTGATAAGTTACTGCCTGCTTGTTTTGTTAGACCATCTATCTGGTTAAGGTCTGCTATGTCAGATGTTAGTGCTGTACTACTAGCTAGTTTAGCTGCTGTACCGGCTTGCATAGTAGCCAAAGTTTTTAGCTCTGCATCTCCTATCTTATCTACTGTAACATTATCGTCTACGATTTTATTTGTTGTTACAGAGTCAGTAGATAATTTGGCTGCTGTTACATTAAGGTCTAGTATTTTTGCTGTAGTTATTGCCCCGTCTTTTATATCTTGCGACTGTACTGTTTGGTTTTGTTCTTCTTGTGCAGCGAACATAAGCTGCTCGTGGTTAGCATTTAGATCAGCTGCTTTAACTGATGACCCTGCTGTATATGTAGCTTTTGCACTATCTACGTTTGTATCACGAAAGATACGTATAAGCTGCGAGCTAGTTGGTATATTGCCTGCCGTAAAGACTACATTACCACCACCTGTAGTAGTGTAGCTTGTTATATTGTAGTGTACGCCTGCTGTTTTTACAACACCATCTACATCTACGTGTACGTCAGTTTGTTGTATAGAAGGGAAAGAAAACGACTTGGTAGCGTTTCCATCCCCGGTATAATCTATGAATGTTGTTGCCATTATTTATAAATTGATTGTAAGACTTTAATCTCGGATTGGAATGTTTCTTTAGTTTTAGTTAGTCGTTTTGCTTTCTTTACTCTCTCTTCTTCTTTTATCTCAGCTACCTTTGGTTGTTCTGCACTAACTTGTTGCCATGCTAATTTTCTAGCAGCTTGGAATATAGCATCTATCTGTTTGTTATGATAGAAGTCCATAACCTCGTACTCGGTTCTCTGTCCTGTAGAAATTAGTCTGTTCATTTCTGCAATAGACTCTTGTATCTTAGGATCTTCTGCAAGTCTGTTTAGTCTAACTTCTAGTTTTTGATCTCCAATAGCTTTCTGAAATGCAGATCTAAGTCTAGGCTCATCTGTTAGGTTGTCACCCTCTGGAGAGTATAGAACTGACATTCTCATGTCATAGCCACTGTTAAACAGTAGGCTTCTACCGGGACTTTGGCTTAGATTAAACTGTATAGGACTAAACATGTTAAATGCTCTAGTCATAAAGTCATATGGCTTGACTGGTTCACCATTAAGTATATCATACTTGATTGGTAAGTCCTCGCCGGGTAAGCCTTCTGCGTATAGGTTTCTGTTTCTAAGAGAGTCGATCAAACCTGAGTTTAGTTCTCTCATGTATGGTGTAAATAGTTTACCAAGTTCGTTACGTAGACCACCTAAAGGTATAGTGTTGTTCATCAAGTTAGCTGCTATTCTTGCAGGCTGTCCGGGTTTTGCACCAAACAAGTCTACAAAGGATTGTAAACCAGCAAGATAAGATTTACTTGTTACACCCTGAGCTAGTAGTAAGGACATCTTGAGTAAATTGTCTTTTGTCCACTCTTCACCCATAAGTAAACTAGCATCACCTATATCAGCTATCATAGACATAACTTGGTTGAACGGTTCAAACGAATCATAGCCTACTTGTACCTCACCTATTTTTATAGTTCTAGGTTTGTAGCCTGCATCCATCCAAACATTACGCTTTTGTCTATCTATAGGGCCATTACCTGTTAGCTCTCCTGACATCCATTTTTGTGCCGCCATAAATACTAGAGCAGAGCCCATCGCCAATCTACCACGTTGTAGTGCCTTAGCATTAGCAAGTTCTCTAGCATTAGTTATACCAAACTTAGGCCCAAGCTCTGCAAAGGCTTCTGCTGTTGGTTTTGCAAATGCTATATCGTTAAACTCTTTGACTAAGAAGTTAAAACCGGGTGTAAATTTAGCTGTAAGTTTTAAACCGTTTACACCTGTACGTGCAAATAAAAAGAAAGGTCTAGCCCAAGGATTCTGTTGAAACACTGCGTTTAGATTTCTAGAAAAACCACTAAGGTCTTGAGTTAGTGTTACTTCTTTACGTGCAAACTTTGTAGCTTCATCAACTATATTACCATCTGCATCAAATATTTCACGATAAAAATAGTCTTCGTAGTTTTTTACAAGAGGAGCATCGATCTCAGTATATGAAGTTAACTTACCAGCATCTTTTACATCAAATGCAGATAGTAATGCTTTTTCACGCATCTTAGCTCTACCTAGTATATATGCAAACGCATCATCAGTAGCAGCCATGATCTTTGTAGAGTAACTTAAGAAACTTTTATCATTTAATGTGCGTGCTAGATTAGCCATACGAAATGCAGCTTTGTCACCATCAGTAGCTCTACCGCTATTCTCTGCCCATCTACGTAGCACTTCCCAGTTTTGATCTCCAGCTGTGTACTCAGAAAATCTAGTCTTAATAGTTGATATATCACCTGTCCAGTAAGAGTTGAGTCTTGATTTAAACAACTCAAATGATTCTGGTATAGCTTCCATCATAGCGTTCATAGATGCTAACCCTGCACGTAAACCACGTACGTCTTTGGTAAATGGTAGTGACAGTGCAGCACCTAGAGTTGTAGCCATAGGACGTAAGAATGTATGTGTAGCTGTACCGATGATAGCTCTAGCTGGTGTTTTAGGGCCAGATAATATACTGTGTGTCATAACACCTTGTAGTTCTCTGACAAGAGCACCTGTCTGCTGTTTACCTTCGATCTCACCACCTCGTATCATTTTACGAGCCCACTGGTCAAAGTCATCTAGATTGTTTACAGTTTTCATAGATGAGAAAGCTTCAAACAATGCCATAAGCATTTCGCCATTTGGGTCTGTTTCGACTGATATATCTAGTATAGACTGTATTGACTCACGTGTGTCAGCCATTTCTTGTGTCAACGTTTTTTCTAGATAAGCACGTTTGCCTGCACCTAGTTCTCTAAAGTTTTGTGACTTAATTATTCTAGCACGTTTAGCTTCTGTTAGTGCCATAAACATGGTGTCACGTATAGCTTCTAATGGGCCATCAGTGTCAGCTAGATTTACAAAGTCTTTTATTTCTCTACCAGCAATACCTAAGTCACGTACCTGTTGTAGCAATGTACCAACAACCATGTCAGCGACAACTACATACTTACTTGTAATAGTTTCTACACTATCTATAAGATTACCGTCTATATCTGTTATAGAATATGCGTCGGTATTTCTTAGTATCTCTTCTAGATATTCTTCTGGGGACATATCAGCAGCATTTCTACCAGCTGTAATACGTTGGTGTGCAGCTATAGAATCACCAAATGCTTCTACAAGTGTCTGTCTGTTTTCTTTTGCTTCTCTAATAAGCTGGTCGTACTTATTGTTACTATACAGTTTACGTAGTACTTCATCAACAACCTCTTCACTAAGACCTGAGTTTTTAGCAGCACGCTCTCTTTGTACTGGTGTTATAACATTACCAGCTGCTCCTTCTTCAGAACCCCAATCGTTCTTTATTTTCTTTTGATTTTCCCATACAATGAATGGGTCATCCTGTGATAAAGTTGCACCCTGATGTGTACCAGCCATAGGCTTGTTTTTAGCAGCTCTAAAGCCAGACTCGCCTTCGCGTAGTTCTTGTAATCCTTTAGCTAGTGTTTGTTCATCGACACTTTTACCTCTAGATTCTATCATCTTTTGCACTGATTGCTTACCCTTACCAAGAGCCATAGCAGCTCCATCAAAGATAAGACCTATGCCCATACCTTCTACGATGTTCTTCATCTTCATCATAATAGGATGGTCAGTCTCTTTTGTGCTAAGAGGTGTATCAATCCAACCATAGTGATCTCGCATCATACCTAATGCGTTTTCTGCATCAGATTCTTTGGATACTAAGTCAGATACAGCACCTATACCAGCTGCACGTACAAGACTAGGAGCACCTAGTAAAGCTTTTGCACCGGCTGCAATACCTAGAGGAGCACCAGCTGCGACCGCACCTTTTGCTGCTAGCACTGTTGCACCAGCCATAGTACCAAAGTGTACTGTGCCTCTTAACATCTTACCCCACCATGTTTTTGTGACAATAGGATTAGAATAAGATTTGAACGGATCCCACTCTGGTTCGTAGTATCCTTTTTCTTCACGCTCTTCTTGCATTTCGCCAGATAGAGCATCTGCTGTTCTTTCAGCAAATGTAGCTACAGACGTAGCTGTATCTTGAACACCACCAGTTAAGGCAGACTGTAACTCTTTTGCTACAGCCTTGAAACCCCAGCTACCTTCTCCACGAGGATCTGTTAACTCTTCAGCTTCGTTTTGGATAGCCTTCTCTTCTTCAATAGCCTGTTCCTGTATTTGTTCTTCCTGTTCAACATTACCTTTGAGAGACTCAGTGGCTTGGTCAAACAAGTCTTTGTCTTTGTTTTCTTCTTCGTATATAGGCATTAGTCTATTTCAGTTAGATAATAAGTGTTCATTAATCCTCTGGATATTGAGTTTGGCATAGAGAATGAGTCGTACCCTAGATCACCAAAATCAGTATCATCAAAATCTATGTTGACTGGTTCGATAGATTCGTATGTAGCACCACCTGTAAAACTGGTCATACTGCCTAACTGGTTGTCACCATACAGTATTTCGTTTTGATGAGCTCTAAGTAGTAACTCTTGGTTTTTAGCATTGAAAGGTGCATCAGCTGGTAAACCTGATCTTTGTAAAGCTTTGTTAAATGTTGACTTGTTCCATTTATATTTACCAATCTGTATACCAGCTCCAGTAAGTATACCAGACCTGTTACCTTTGCTTGTAAATAACTCACCAACCTCTGTCATAGATTTAGTCTGTATGTCAAAAGTATCACTATAACTTCTACCAGTTCGATCTCTAAATGTGTCATGGTCTGCATCTTTTGCGGACATCTGATCCTTAAATATATTCATGTTATCGCCATCATATATTTCTTGACTCATAATCTGTATAAGATTTGATGGAGTAGGAAATTTATTTAATCTTTTTTGGTCACTCTCTGACATGCCGTCGTCTGGAAACTTAACAAAATAAATATTGTCAGGATCGATTGTCTTGATGTCAAGGCCAAGTGCTTCTACTCTTTGCTTCATTAACTTCAATGGATGTATACCAGTTTTTCTAGATAAGTTTAGATAGAACTCAGGTATTTGTCCATTCTGTTTTTTTAAAGCTCTAACACCTAGAGGTAAAGCTGTCTCTTCACCGGGTAGATACATGTCACTACCAAGTGTATTACTGTATTCTTCGTCATCTTTGTTTAGACGATCAATAAGCTTGTCTTGTAGTAAGTATCTTTGAGGATCATCTTCGGGTTTACCGGGAGGTGGGTATACATCGTATGGCCCAGATTCCTCTTCCTTACCAGTTAATGTATTTATAGTTTTTATTTTTTGCTTAGGATCTGCATAGTTTGCCTTTATTTTAGCTAGAGCTGCTCGATGAGCTTTACCAGCGTCATTTGTGGCAAGAAAAGCTAGTCTATATTCTTCTTGATAAGCTAGCTCCATGTTATTCATGGTTTCTATATTTTCAAGAGAAGCTACATCTGGGTCTTGTACAATAACATTACCTTTTGAGTCAGTTCTTGTATTTACTAAGGCATTAAACATTTTTCTTGCATTTCCTAGATTTTGTGAACTAGGTATAAATCCATTAATTAAGTCTTCAGCTTCCTTCTTAACTCTTTTTCTGATATCACCATCTTGTATAGCAGCAAGTCTACCAGCTAAATCACCAGAGTCAATCTTACCATCAGCTGCATCAAGCAGTAGAAATCTAGCTTCTTCTTCATCATCGTAGTCACCGGGGACATAGTAGTCAGCAAGTTTCTTTAGTTTTGGATCTGTAACAGGTAACTGTAACTCTTTGGCTATTTTGTGTAAGTCTTTTGTAACCATATCTCGAGTCAAGATTACATCATCTGGTAGATTCTTATAACCTTCGATAGCTGAGTTAACAGCAGTATTAGCTTTGTTAGTAATCTCTAGCTCTTGCTTTTCAATGTCTTTCTTTTGAGATCTCATAATGAGTTCTCCAAGTTTGTTATCTAAAAGTGTAGCACCCGGAGTATTGACACCAGCTAGATTTGTTTTCTTCTTGCCGTCTGTACCTCTTTGAGTAAAGTATGTATCTCTAATTAGCTGTAGCTCTGTAGTACCTATGAAACCTTCTTGAAATGCTTTGTCAAGTCTTTCACCTAATTTAGCATATGCAAAGTTCATATCCTTCTTACCACCCGGAGCCCCATGTGCTAGTCTTGTAAGTAGCCCAGAGTTAGGATCATCGGCAGTACCAAATAAATACTCTGATGCCATTTCTGGATTGTTGACCAACATGTCAGATAAGTTAAGTATTTCTTTTACTTCACCTAACTTTAGCTCTTCTTCTATCTTACGATTTAGACCTTTAGTGCTGATACCGTTGATGTTTTTACGTAGATCATCAAGCATCTTATTCTTGTGTCTACCTTTTAGAGTGCCCATAGCACCTGATTGCATCAAGCCACTACGACCCCAAAAGAATAAAGCTTCGTCAGCTAAATCTGTATCTCCATCAGCCATCATCTGGTTGTAAGTTCTACCGTTAGCACCCGGAACCGCTGAATTAGGAACTGCGGTGTTAATATTCATACTTACAAAGTTGCTAGTCCAGTTTACAGCCTTCTTAGCAGTAGCTGCTGAGTTCTCATCATATGTAGGTATATTTCTAATAGTAAGAGTATCTAAAGTTTCAACTGCCTGATTCTTACTGTCTGGAGCCTTATTGTTTGCATCCACTTCTTGTGCAGCTAAACTTTCGGCTTCAACTTTATTTTTATTTACTTCTAAATTAAGCTGCTTTTCAGCGTCTGCATTTTCTTTAGCTACCTTGTCGTCTTGACCCGGTACAAGTTTACCAGTCTCGGTATCGTAGATCTTACCATCTTTACCTTGATATGTACCTTCTCTCTGATCTTCTCTTAAAGACTTAGTATCATTCCAAGCGTCTAGCTTTTTCTTGAACTCGACACCCTGACCTATAAGCTTACCAAATTTTTGAAAGTTACGAGATCTAGTCTCTGCATCTGCAAGAGCGTTTTGCTTGGCTCTTTCGTACGCAGCTGCATATATCTTGTCTGTTTCTGCTAGAGCTTGGTTTGCTACTTTAGAACCATCATAGCTGACTTCTGCAAAGTTGCTGTCAGAATGGTTGAAACTAAACTGTTCAAACTCCATTAAGCAACCTCCTTAAATTCAACATCAATCTGGCTGTAATCTACAGCAAAAGTGCCATCACTGCTCTTTGATACTGCCTCTGGTTTTTTGAGTAAAACATCTTGTGCCATAACACCTATGTATTTTGTATCTTCATTATTATAACTAAATTTGTAAATATCATAGCCTTGAATAGATGTACCTATCTTTTTAATATCTTCTTTTAATCTTACATCACTAGGTAAGAAGGGTGACACAACACTCATACCAAAGCTTATACTGTTCATTAACTGACCAGCTCTGTCTTTTGGCGGTAACATAGTAGGTGGCCCAAACTGTGGATCGAATCCAAGTTGTGTACGATTACTACGTAGTTGTTCTGATAGACCTCTTGTTATTTTAGTCTGAGCTTTTGCTTCTCCAACAGTTGCTAGAGCATACTGCTTTCTGTCAACTTCAGCTAGCTTATTATAAAAGTCTGCTTTCTGCCTTCTTCCAAAAGCTCTTGATCTACCACCTTCATTTACAGCTGCCTGAGCATAATACTTCTGTGCTGCTTGTTGTTTATCTAGTAGACCTTTACCTTGCTCACTTAGAGCGAAGGCAGTAAAGTCAGATTGAGAACGAGATTGTCCTAGTCCAAGAATGTTATTTATATTATCCTTGAAGTCGACCTCTTTATTCCATTGTTTGATGCCGTCGGAGTAGTATTTAGTTATCCGCTTTTTGTTTTCTTGTCTAGCGGCCTCTCTTCTTCCGGCGTTAGGATCTGGTGCACACACGGCAAAATTCTATAAATTGTATATTGTTCGGCCCATGTTCAAACTTACGTAAGAACTTGAAACCTAAAAATTGTAATAGTTTTAGATGTACGGTGTTACGAGAATCTACGATATTCCACAGTAATTTTTCGTTACGTTGCTCAAGCCAGCGTTTAGCTTCTCTTGCAAACGTAATTGGGTATTCGTGTATAGCTGGAGTGCATAGCATCCAGACTTCTCCAGTCGGCCCAACCCCGGCCATGCCAGCAGTCTTGCCGTTAGGCACTGTGAAATACACGCACATGCCCGTTCTAGCTGCATGTAACAGCTCTTCCGTAGCATCTAGCCCATGACCTTCTTCGACCTCTCTGCGGTCATCTGGACGTAGATTAGAGGCCACCTCTCTGGCAGCCTCCTCTGTGATTGGGTGTATATATTGGTCTAATTTAGACACGTCTGTAAAATTTGGGTGAGAAATCACCTTCCCAAGACATCGCACGTAGCGTAGCTGGGGCTGGGTGAGTTGATTTAAGTGTAATATCTACGTTTTCGTTCTTTTCGTAGACTGGGACAGTTTTGATAAACTCTTCGAGATATGGTGCATCAGATGCCTCGTACTCGTCAAGCTCTGTAGATTCGTATACTTCTGTGTAGTCGTTTTTACCGACTCGTTCGAGTGTTGTTTCATAAAGACCTACCTTACCGAAATGTAATTTAATTCTATGTACAACAAGGGATGAGTTTACATCAGCACTTACACCTTGTCCTTGAGTTTTAGTTACGAATAGTCTAGGGAACTTTACACTGTAGTCGTATATGTAACCTACGTGGTATGTATCTGTCCATTTTCCCGGCACTGTAAGCGTAGTACCGTTGATAGTAGGTTTTGCATATCTACCTACACGTTCAGAGTTTGTGTTGCTATCTACAATAGCTAGTGTATAATTTGGAGTTGTAACTAAATTCAACCAACCCACATTACTGAAGGTTGTGGTGTTGCCAACTGGGTCATGGCTACCACCGTCAAGAATAGTATGATTATCCAAATGTAATAAGAAGTCGACATTATTTTGTAAAATAGAGGGATCAGATTCTTGCTGTACTAATCTTACACTTTGTAAGAAGTTGTCTGTATCTAAGAAATAATACTCGTCATTGATAACAAAATGGTATTTAAGTCCGTTATTGAACTTCCATTTAAACCATGATGACTGTTGACGTTTATCTCCTACATTAACATATCTAAAACCAATGACCTCATCAGAATCAGTTTTACCTATGAGAACCATATCATTTTCTCTAGATACCGTAAGTAAGTCAACCTCTTTCGGTATTAGTGTAGGTACAACTCTACTTTGTTCTACAACATTTGGTTCTGTTTCTCTAGCTACGTTAGCCATTTCATTGAATCGACTAAACTTACCAGAGTTATCTAAGTAAGCTATTGTAGTACCTAGTGATATAGGAGGTATTTTTACATTATAGTTATTAGTTGCAAGACTACGCAGTTTTGCAGTATCAGGGTTGAAAACTGTATCGTCAGATGATAGTAAGAATTGCTGGTTTGAACTGAATACAACTAGACCTGTGTTTATATCTATACCATCAAATAGCTCTGATGGGAATGTAGAAGAACATGCTATATCTACAGGATCATTGGCACTAACTGTCAAAGCAGTCTGAGCAAAAAAGTCAGGCTTTCCAAGTGTACCAGCTTGTGATAATATTACATTTTCTTCAGATAAAAAGGCTAGCCTGTTTCTAAAGAATAATACTTTATTTATACGCTTATCATGGAACGATGGTAAAGGATTTGTACTATTATCACCAACTTCTCTGTCAGCATACTCAAACTGTTTGATCGTAAATTCAGCTACTTCGGTTACTGTACCGGGATTATTAAGAGCTGTTCTCTGTATAACTAACGGCATATTTGTAAGAGTCTTAGGTATGCCGGGTTTAGCACACTCTGTCCATGAACCTGTACCATCTTGACCGTTTTGACCCTCGAATCTTAGGTAATAATCATCCTCTTCTGATATTCTAGCGTTTGCAATTTTGACTATATAGCCATGCTTACACTGTTTTGGCAGTAATGTAACATCATTTACCGATGTACCCATACTACGCATGATGTCATCTTCAACGATTTCTACGTTAAAAGAAGAGGTACTGGACATGTATATTCCGTTACCGATAATATTTGTAGTTATTCCTGTACCACTTAGCTCTGCTGCTATACCAGCTAGAACTGTATCAGCACTGACAGCGGTATCAGCATCAAAAGGTGTACATGCTGGACGTACTGCCTTAATATCTGCTTTTACCGATATAGCTTCATGGTCTGTAACTTCAACAATATATGTAGCTGGTGATTCTCCTAGACCTGAGTTACCACCTGTACCACTGGTAGTTGTTCCAGTTATAGTACGGCCCTTGGCAGAGTCCATTGTAACTTCAAATCTATCGCCAGTTACCCAACCTTCTCCACCATGAAGTAAGATTATGCTTCTATTATATGCACACGCAAAGTCATCTGGAGAGTCTCCATTACCACCAATATTACCTTGCTGTCCACGTATGTCAAGCTTGAATACTAAATTATTTTTACCACTTGTTACTAGTGCACCTTGCGTAGGTGTAAAGTTATGAACATCCGCACCACCTTGGTCGCCTAGGTTTACACGGTTTGTATCAGCCAAAGCATCAGCTTCAGATGTATATAAAGAGAATGAAACTCCTCCAGCTATAGGGCCGTTTCTTATAAAGTATGTAGTTCCTGATGTTAAACCACCAATAACAGTGGTGCTTGTAGTGTATACAACTGACTCACCATCTACAAGATTATGAGCAGATGGAAAAGTAATATAATCACTACCCACAGCAACAGCAGATCCACCGCCTGTAACTGTTCTTGGTGTAACATCTGTACCTCTAACAAAATTTGTAGTTGTACCTGTGTAGCTGCTTGCAGCGTTAACAACAAAAGTTTGTATTCCAATACCTCTACACTGGCCAGTGCCACCTGATTCATCGAGGGTATCGGATATAATTCTGATACGTGTGGCTCTGTTTATAGTGCTCTCAGTGCTACTGTTGTATACATTTAGACCGTACTGTCTACCGTTTTCAGTCCTTGTAATTTCTATAAATGCAAAGTGTGGGTCTGGATTATCTTGTGTTGTACCTGTAGTACCTATAAGAGTATTAGGATTGCTAGTGTCACGACTTGAAACAAAAGTAGTATCATTGATAGTAAGGAATTGTAGATTTTCTGAGTTACCAGTTGCTAAATAAGCTTTAATAGCAGCCTCTCCACCTGTACCATATACTATATCTTGTGCGGCTCCAGCGTTATCACCGTCAGCTTTCCATACCCTAAGCGTGCCATCAGGTGCTACTTGTCCAACGTATGAGCCCTCGTCTTCATCTCTATGATAATGAAACCACGAACCACCTGTAGCAACACCGGGTAACGGTTGACTGTTTATTCTTTTAGCACCCGGTCTTTTATATAGACCACGTGTAATGTCAGGTATTGCATTTA
>Ga0310343_10000590_pt1 | contig 17447 bp, 15 predicted proteins | sample HC15DNA2025_MG_FD_203519 | JGI IMG/M metagenome (GOLD analysis project Ga0310343, IMG submission 203519) | Marine microbial communities from station ALOHA, North Pacific Subtropical Gyre - HC15-DNA-20-25_MG | ecosystem: Environmental > Aquatic > Marine > Oceanic | place: Pacific Ocean: North... | reverse complement strand
TGAGTTTCATAAGACCTCCTATATCTACACTTATATTGTCCTCCTTTTTACTTGAAATTCATAGGGTATTTCTACCCGAGTATTAGTGCTTTGTGGTTGTCACGACTATCATTTCCAATTGAGTAGCAGTATAAATAATTCAGGAGTCAAAAGCACTTCATCGACTTTGTGGACAGCGAGGTGCATACGACTCGAAGAGGGCGAATAAATGCCCTCTTATTTTATTTTCAGGAAACTTTTACTGGTTTACTTCTCCATATTCTATTGATGTTAAGCATTTAGAATGTTAATAGTTAGATTTATAAAAAAAGAAAAATTATGTTTGTAAGTATTGATTTATGCTTAGTCCCGATTGGTGTTGGAACTTCTTTGTCGCCTTATATAAAAGAGTGTATTGAAATTATAAAAAGTGAAGGACTCAACTATGAATTAGGGGCCAATGGAACTGCAATAGAAGGAGATTGGGACAAAGTATTCGAATGTGTTAAAAAGTGCCATGAAAAAATTCATTCAAAAGGTGCTCCTAGAATTTATACAACGATGAAAGTAAATACAAGAACTGATAAAGAACAAAAATTCTCAGATAAAGTAAGAAGTGTTTTAGAGAACTAATGGAAAGAGAAGGTAACTATGATAATGATGGATTAGATCCATCTGAAGAATATTTCAGAAAGAAGAAAAAAGGTAATGATGAGGAAACATATTTCCCTCCAGAAGAATCAGAACCGCCACATTATTAAAAGGATTAGTAAATTTGCCAAAGCATAATTGGTAAATAAAATCTTGGATTTTTAAAGATATATTCAGGGGGCAATTTTCAGCAATAAATCAAAAAAACCTTGTTATATCAGAAATCTTTATTGTTTTAACTAAATTAAAAATATAAATTTGCTATTTGAGTTTAGTAATAATAATTATTCTCAAAACTCTACTTGAAAAGTCTAATCAGTAATGATTAGCTACTTTTCTATGATGAACAGCTGTTTTGCATGATAAATCGGAGACATTACCATTTTCAACAATTCCGTAGATTATCCAATGATCTGGAGTCTCTAATCTGGAGCTCACTTTACAATCTAAAAAAGCCAGAGAATCTGATAAGACTGGTCCTCCTTTTGCGATGTTGCTAATAACATCTACATCAGCAAATCTATCAGCTCCAGGAGCAAATCTTTTTAAAAAATGTCTAAACATTTTCTGGTAGTTGTCTTCTCGCAAGATATTAATGACAAAAGTTTTTCCAACTTGCATATAAGATTCGATAGCTCTATCTTTTGCTACTGCTACCGTGATACCTGGTGGAGAAAAACTTGCTTGACTAACCCAACTTGCCACCATTGCACTTTGTCTAAAAGTTGAACCTTCTCCTTGACTAGCTGTAACCACATATAATCCTCCACTTAATCTACCTAAAGCTTTATCTAAATTTGAATCTAGGCTCTTCATTGAGGCAATATTTTTTTTCTTATTAATCAATTGACCCAAGTCAGTTCCCGCTTCTTCGAATTGTTGATAAATAATTGGATCTGGAATATTTTTAACTCTTAAAGGCGAGAAGGCTTCTTTCTGCCCAAGTTCTCTTAACTTACTTGCTACCGAATCTATTGGCTCATCATTTCCTCCGAACGCATCATAAACAGCCGTAAATTGCTTAGCTTTTAGTGCGGCAAATAAAGTGCCAAGAGATTTTTTTAATTCGTTATCTGAATCAACTGGCCATGTGGGAATAACCACAGCTTTTGATTCAGAAATTAAACCTGTTAATTCCTGAGGATCAGAGGATCTCAAATCAATTAATTGAACTTGAGCATCTGCTTTACTTATTCCATGAGATATGGCCTGGCTTAGTCGATCACAATATCCATAGTCACTTATATAGCAAACCGCCACAAATTCGTTTCCTTTACTTTTATTGCTGCTCCATTCTAAATATTTTCCTTTCCAAAAATTGACCTGATTATGAAGTAAAGGTCCATGACCTACGGCTATTGTTTTTAATTCAGGCAGCTTATCTATTCTTTTAATTGCTTGCAGAACGCTTCTAGCGTTTGGACCCATTAGGCAGTCGTAATAAAAACGAAAGTCATCATATATTTCTTTTTGATCATTGTCATAAAATTCGTCAGAACAATAATGAAGTCCAAATGCATCGCATGTGTAGAGAACATGCGTGCTGTGATCATATGAAAAAATTGTATCTGGCCAATGTAAATTTGGTGCGCTTATGAATTCTATATTATGTTCTAAACCGCTTTTAGGATTAGTTCCCAGATTTAAAAACTCTCCACTTTTGACTTCTAGACGCTTAAAGGGAATATGTATTTGGTCTTCAATAAATTTAAGAGCTAATTTTGACCCTACTACTGTAATATTTTGATTTAATTCTAAAAGATTGCCTATTAAACCAGAATGATCAGGCTCTGTATGGCTTGTAATTAGATAATCAATTTCTTGAGGATTTACCTCTTTCATTAATTCTTGAAACCATAATTCCTCGAACTTTGCGTGACTAGTATCAATAATTGCTAGTTTTTCGCCTTTAATGATAAAACTATTGTAGGTGGTTCCATTTCTTAGACCAAATTCAATATCAAATCTACTGCGATCCCAATCCAAAGATCTAATGGCACAAGAATCGTCAGCGAAATCTTGAGATTGAACAGTCAACTTGTTATTTATTTGTGCTAATTCGGAATTACTTGTCTGGGCAGGGGCTATCATAGGATAATTCGCTTTATAAATTAACTTTAGTTATATAGAATATAAATCCGCGTGATTATTTTTGCGAAATAACCGAAATTACGCTTTTCTTTAATTTTTGTTCTTTTTATTCTGGATAAATGACGTCTCAACTAGTTAAAAAAATAATTACTGGAGATGAGATAAGAAATGCTTTTTTAGAATTTTACAGTGAAAAATTACATAAAATCATCCCAAGTGCATCTTTAGTTCCAGATGATCCTACTGTAATGCTCACAATCGCTGGAATGCTACCTTTCAAACCAGTTTTTTTAGGTGTAAAAGAAAGACCATCAAAAAGGGCCACATCTAGCCAAAAGTGCATTAGAACAAATGATATAGAAAACGTTGGAGTTACAGCCAGACATCATACTTTTTTTGAAATGCTTGGTAATTTCTCTTTTGGAGATTATTTTAAACGAGAGGCAATTCAGTGGGCTTGGGAATTAGTTACTAATATTTATCAACTTTCTGCCGAAAATATCATTGTAAGTGTCTTTTATGAAGACGAAGAGTCTGCAAAAATTTGGAGAGATGAAATTGGTATTCATAGAGATAGGATAGTGAAATTAAGTGAGAAAGATAATTTTTGGTCTTCTGGAAAAACAGGTCCATGTGGTCCTTGTTCAGAACTTTATTATGATTTTAATCCTGAAAAAGGTCTGCAGAATATTGATTTAGAAGATGGAAAGCGTTTTATTGAATTTTATAATCTTGTTTTTATGCAATATAATCGCGATATTAATGGAAAATTGACAGATTTAAAATATAAAAATATTGATACAGGAATGGGTCTTGAAAGAATGGCTCAAATATTGCAAAAAAAGGAAAATAATTATGAGACAGATTTAATTTTTCCCATAATTCAAAAAACTTGTGATATTGCAAATATTGATTATTTTTCTTCAAATTATAAAAACAAAATTTCTTTAAAAATTATTGGAGATCACACAAGAGCTGTTATTCATTTAATTTCTGATGGAGTAGCATCAAGTAATCTCGGCCGGGGATATATATTAAGAAGACTTATTAGAAGAATGGTCAGACATGGGAGGTTATTAGGCATAACAAATGAATTTTTACCGCATATTGCTACTGTGGGGATTAAATTAATGCAAAATAATTATCCAGATTTAAAAAATAATAATGATCTAATTTTGAACGAAATAAAAATTGAAGAAGTAAGGTTTAGGGAAACTCTCGAAAGGGGACAGAAATTGCTAGATGAGTTAATATCTTCAGGTCAGAAATTAATTTCTGGTTCTAAAGCCTTTGAACTCTATGATACATATGGTTTTCCTCTAGAACTTACTGTAGAAATTGCTGAAGAAAATAGTATCAGTGTTGATGTAAAGGGTTTTGAGGAAGAAATGAATGCACAAAAAGAGAGAGCCAAAGCTGCTTCAAGTAATATTGATTTGACATTGGAGGGATCTTTAGAGCGGGAAATAGATCTATTTAACAAAACTGTTTTTAATGGTTATGATTCGTTGCTTTCCGAAGCTGAAATAAAAGGTATATTCGTGGATTCGATATTAGTTAACAAAGCAACTGAAGGTCAGGAAATTTTAATTGTTCTTGATCAGACAACTTTTTATGGAGAATCTGGCGGTCAAGTTGGTGATATTGGAACGATATTTTCAAAAGATGTAGAGGTCTTAATTAATAATGTTATTAGAAAGAAAAATGTTTTTTTACATTATGGAACCATCAAAAAAGGAATATTAACTATTGGACAAAAAGTCAAGACAAATGTTGCCTCTTCTAATAGGGCCAAGGCTGCGGCAAATCATACAGCTACCCATTTATTGCAGTCTGCTCTCAAATCTGTTGTTCATGAAAGTGTTGGACAAAAAGGTTCATTAGTAGCATTTAATAAATTACGATTTGACTTTAATTCTTCTATTCCTATTTCTAAAGATCAAATTTCCAAGATTGAAAATCTTGTTAACTCTTGGATCATGCAAAATCATGTCCTAGAAATAAAAAATATGTCTAAGAGTGAGGCTCTTGAAAGGGGGGCAGTGGCCATGTTTGGAGAAAAATATGACGATGAAGTGCGTGTTGTTAATGTGCCAGGAGTTTCAATGGAACTTTGCGGTGGAACACATGTTAGAACTACATCTGAATTAGGTTCTTTCAAAATAATCAGTGAGGAAGGAATCTCAGCAGGAGTAAGAAGAATAGAAGCATTATCAGGCCAATCAGCATTCGACTATTTCAGTGAAAGAAATTCTTTAGTAAATCAATTAAGTGATCTATTAAAAGCAAATCCTAATCAACTTTTTGAAAGGATTAGTAATTTGCAAGCTGAACTTATAAATAAGAATAAAGAGATACAAAAAATCAAAGATGAAATTGCATATTTTAAATACTCGGCTATAAAATCATCTGCAGAAATATTAAATTCTTTTTCAATATTAGTAAATCAGATTGATGGCTTAGATGGAAATTCTTTGCAATCTGCAGCACTTAATTTAACTTCTCATTTAGGAAATAAAGCAATAGTGATTCTTGGGGGAATCCCAAATCCAGAAAACAGAAAATTGTTATTTGTAGTTTCTTTAGGTGATGATGCAGTAAAAATAGGTTTGCATGCAGGTAAATTAATTAATGAGATTGCGAGAATTTGTTCGGGAGGTGGTGGAGGAAAACCTAACTTTGCTCAAGCAGGGGCTAAAGATATTAATAAGCTAAGTGATGCTTTAGATTATGCTAAAAATCATTTGAAAAAAACATTAGAAATTTATTCTGATAAATAACTACTTTTTCTGAGACTTGATTCGATCTGATCAATTAATTTTCTTGCTTCTTCAATACTTAAATTTTTCTGATCAATTGCTGATTCAGTATTTATTCTTATAGATTCGACCAAAGAAGCTGAACTGTAATCCAATAATTGTAAAATTTCAGATTTACTGTCTTCTTTAATAATATTTTTAACCTTATATGAATCATTTTTATTTATATCAATATGAACTACGTTTGTATTACCAAATAGATTGTGCAAGTTTCCTAATGCTTCTTGATAGGCTCCAGTCATAAAAATTCCAATTAGATAATCTTTATCTTGCTCTGGTTCATGTAAATTTAGTAATGATTTAATTTTTCCATCATCAATAAAACTATTTAGTTTCCCATCTGAATCACAAGTTAAATCTGCAAAGTTTCCCTTGCAGAAGGGCTCTTCTAAATGTCTATGTATTGGTACTATTGGAAAAATCTGATTGATTGCCCAGCTATCGGGAATAGATTTAAAGATAGACAAATTTGCATAATAAGTTGATGCAAGAGTCTCTGTAATTTCAAATAAATCAGGGTGATTGATTTCATTATGATTCAGGTTATTAGAAATTGCTTTTGCACAAGCCCAGGTCAGTTCTTCGGCATATGCTCTTTCTGCTAAGCTTAAAAATCCTAATCTAAAAGCGACTAAGCAATCTTCCTTAAACTTTTTTGCATCGTTCCACAGTTCAATTATTTGAGATAAATTTATCTTTTTATTTTTAAGTTTTTTTAATTCATATAAAGTTTCAAGGAGATTTGAGATAATTAATGATTGATTTTTTTCATTATTAATTTTTAGCTTGGAGCTAACATGGCTTGTTCCTAAAACATTAAAAATTAAAACAGAACAATGACTAATTATTGCTCTTCCGCTTTCTGAGATTATAGTTGGATGCTCAATATTATTTAATTCACACGAATCTTTAATGGTTGCAATTACATCATTAGCATAATTCTGAAGAGAATAATTTGTAGAAGTATTGGAGGAAGTTTTTGTCCCATCGAAATCTATCCCTAATCCCCCACCAACGTCGATATATTTCATAGGGGCTCCAAGTTTGCATAGTTCAACATATATTTGACTAGCTTCTTGTAATGCGTCTTTGATCACAGCAATATCACTTATTTGACTTCCTATATGAAAATGAAGCAATTTCATTTCGTTTATCAGATTTGCTTCTTTAAGTTCTCTGATTGTTTCCATTATTTCTGGAATTGATAATCCAAATTTGGAATTATCTCCAATAGATTTTCTCCATCTACCGCTGCTTTTACTTGATAACTTTGCCCTTATCCCAATTAACGGAGTCGCGTTAAGTTCCTTAACTGCCTGAATAATTCTTTCTACTTCATCACGTTGCTCTATAACTATTATGGGATTTTTGCCAAGTTTTCTGGCCAAAGTAGCAATTTCAATATATTTTTTATCTTTATATCCGTTGCAAATTAATAATGAATTTTGGTTTTCGAGAAGTGCAAGGCCAATTAATAATTCTGATTTACTTCCTACTTCTAAACCAAAATTCCACGGGGTTCCAAACTCTATTATCTTTTCTAGTACATTTTTCTGTTGATTACATTTTACAGGAAAGACTCCTTGATAAATATTCTTATATTTATAGGTTTTTATTGCTTTTGAAAAAGCGCCATGAAGTGCAACTATGCGATCTTTTAAGATATCGTTAAATCTTATAATCAATGGCGTATTTATTTCCCTGCTTTTGAGTTCATTAACGAGCTTTAAAAGATCAATCTTTTTTTCTGATTTAATATCTTTGGTTACAGATATATTTCCTTTCGAATTAATTGAAAAATATTTATCTCCCCATTTGTCAATGTTGTAAGTCGAAATACTATCTTCAATAGTCCAATTTTTCTTTAATTTTTTTGGTTCAAAATTGGTCAATTTTTGTCTTAGTAATTAAGAAACGTTTTTGAAAAGAATTCAAAACAATATCTTTTATTTTAATGATTACTTGCCAAGTTACCACCCAAAAGTTGAATATACAAAGAGTGATTATTAATTAAATGACCAAAGAGAGAACGTTTATCGCAATTAAACCAGATGGAGTTCAAAGAGGATATGTTGCTGAGATTATTGGGAGATTTGAAAAAAAAGGATTTAAGTTGGTTGGTTTAAAACAATTAACACCCTCAAAAGATCTTGCACAAAATCATTATGGAGTGCATAGAGAAAGACCTTTTTTTAATGATTTAGTAGAATTCATTTCAAGCGGTCCTGTAGTTGCGATGGTTTGGGAAGGAGAAGGAGTTATTAGGAGTGCTAGAAAATTAATAGGAGCAACAAAGCCTCTTGAAGCAGAGCCTGGAACAATTAGAGGTGATCTAGCAATTGATATTGGGAGGAATATAATTCACGGTTCTGATGGAGAAGAAACAGCACAATTTGAAATTAATCTATGGTTTAATAAAGAGGAATTATGTGAGTGGGAAACTTCTGATTCAAAATGGCGATCTGAAAATTAAAATTTAAATTTCAAATCTATCTAAACTAAATTTTTCTAAAAAGTTTTTTTCTACTTCTTTGAGACTCTTATTTTGCACTATTTTAAGAAGAAGATTACTTGTTATTGCAGAAAATAAAACCCCATTTCTGTAATGTCCAGTAGCTAAAAAAAGATTTTCAATTTTAGATTTTCCAAGTATTGGTTTAAAATCTGGCGTGCAAGGTCTAAATCCCCACCAATGTTCCATATGCGGCCAATTAATTGCTTCAGGTAATAATGAACGAATACCTTCTTGTAGTTGATTTATGCCCTCTGGAGTATTTCCCTGATTAAATTTTGAATCTTTCTCAACAGTTGCACCGACGATAATAAGTCCATCATCACGAGGAACTAGATATGTTTTTGATCCAAAAACAACTCTTTTTAAAAAATTTGTTGGACCTTGTATTGATAGCATTTGTCCTTTTACAGGAAATACTGGAATCTTGTTGAAAATCTTTTTACTCCATGCACCACTGCAAATAATTGCTTTTTCACAATAAATTTTTTTTAGTTCTCCTGTAGCACATAAAACTGTTGCACCAGTAATTTTGTTTTTTTCTACTGTCAAAGTGTCTACTTCTGATCCTTCTTGAAATTTGACTCCATGCAACGAACATGCTCTCTCGAGTGCACGCATAAGTCTTCTGCGGTTATCTATCTGACCATCTTGTTCAAAAAGTAAACCATGTTTCCAAATAGAATTTATTCCATTGATTTCGGTTTGAAGATCTTTTTGATTTAAGTAACTTCCATATTCATAAGTAGGAAATTTTTCAAGATCTTCTTTATTTTCGAAAGGGACTACTATTCCACATTTTTTTAAACCGCATTTAATACTACTATCTTGTTCAATACTTTTTATCCATTTTGGAATGAGGTGCTGACTTTCTTGTCCAAATTTTAGTAATTCATTTTCGAGCCCCTCTGCATGAGTAGCTAACATTCCAGCAGCTACAAATCCTGCTGATTCATTTCTGTTTTTGCTTAAAACTAAAACTTTGAAATTATTTCTGGCAAATTCATAAGCAATTGATAAGCCTATTAGTCCACCTCCAATAATTAAAATTGAATTTTTTGTTTCTTGAGTCATTGAATTTTTATATTTTTACTTGTGTTTTGTCCTCTTTTAACTTATATCCAATAATATTAATAAAGAAACTTTGAATAATGAACAATTCTGAATCTTGGGAAGCTGTGATTGGTTTGGAAACCCATGTACAGCTTAATACGAAAAGTAAAATATTTACATCTGCTTCAACAGTTTTTGGCGATGCACCAAATACTCATATTGATCCTGTAGTCTGTGGGTTACCAGGAACTCTTCCAGTTTTGAATCAGACTGTTCTTGAGTACGCTGTTAAAACTTCTTTAGCATTAAATTTAAATGTTGCAGAACATTGTAAATTTGATAGAAAACAATATTTTTATCCAGATCTGCCTAAAAATTATCAAATTTCACAATTTGACGAGCCATTGGCTGAAAATGGTTGGTTAGAGGTTGAAATAATAGAAAAGGAAAAAGAACCTTATGTAAAAAAAATTGGTATAGAAAGGCTACATATGGAAGAAGACGCTGGTAAGTTAGTTCATTCAGGTAGTGATAGATTAGCTGGTTCTAAGTATTCCTTAGTTGATTACAATCGTGCTGGAATAGCACTTTGTGAAATTGTAAGTAAACCAGATATTAGAACAGGTAAAGAGGCATCTGAATATGCTTCTGAGATCAGAAGAACAGTTAGATATCTTGGAGTATCAGATGGCAATATGCAGGAGGGTTCATTAAGATGTGATGTCAATATTTCAGTTAGGAAAGGACCCAATGCTCCTTTTGGTACCAAAGTTGAAATTAAGAATATGAATTCATTTTCTGCAATCCAAAAGGCTTGTGATTATGAAATAGCCAGACAAATAGAAGTTTATGAAAATGGAGGAAAAATTTTCCAAGAAACTAGGTTATGGGATGAAACTAAGCAATTAACAAAAAGTATGAGATTAAAAGAAGGTAGTAGTGACTATAGGTATTTTCCTGATCCGGACTTAGGACCAATTGAAATAACAAAAGCCCAAAAAGAAATATGGTTAAAAGAAATACCAGAATTACCTTCAAAGAAAAGAGATAAATATGTAAGTGAATTTGGTTTATCTGCATATGATGCAAGGGTAATTTCTGATGAAATTAATATGGCAAACTTTTTTGAAGAAACAGTATCTAATGGTGCAGATGCCAAACTAGCTTCAAATTGGGTTACAAGTGATATTGTGGGCTATTTAAAAGCAAACAAACTTAGTTTTAGTGAATTAAAGCTTAGTCCTGAAAATCTTGCAGAAATGATTAAGATGATTTCAAATAACATAATTAGTGGAAAAATCGCAAAAGAAATTTTACCTGAATTAATTCAAAAAAATATTTCTCCACAAAAATTAGTTGAAGAAAAAGGGTTGGCTATGATATCTGATTCTTCAAGTATTTTGCCAATAATTAATGAACTTATAACTGAACATCCAAATGAAGTAAAGGCATTTAGAAACGGTAAAACAAAATTGCTTGGTTTTTTTGTTGGACAACTTATGAAAAGAACTAAAGGGAAAGCTGATCCAAAACTTGCAAATAAACTTCTTGCTGAAAAATTGAATAGTTAAAGCATCAAAGAAGCTCTTTTATCGTATTAATCCACTTATTTTGATCATCTGAATTATCCAAAATAATATCTGAAAGTTTTCTTTTTTCTTCAAAACTTAATTGAAAATTTATGATTTCATATGCTTCTTTTTCGCTAATTTTATCTCGTTTTATAAGCCTTTTTTTTTGTAGTTTGCTAGGACATTTAACTAACCATATTTCAGTACAAATATCTTCAAACTTTGCTTCAAATAGTAAAGGAATAACCAATAATATAGTTTGATTATTTGCGTATCGACTGCATTCTTCTATCATTCTTTCTTTTATTAAAGGGTGAAGCAATTTTTCAACCCATTCTTTACTTTCAGAATTATTAAAAATAATTTTTCTTAAAAGTGTTCTGTTTATCGCTTTTTCTAGATTGTTATTATTATCAATAATTTGGTTGCCAAAATATTCCAAAATTTTTTTATATCCATATGTGTCTGGTTTGATTAATTCTCTTGATAAATTATCTGCATCTAATATTGGAATTTTTTTATGTTTACTAATGTAATTTGTTATTGTTGACTTCCCACTGGCAATTCCTCCAGTTAAACCTATTCTTCTTTGGTTGTTTTTTAATTTTTGAAGAATGTCCATATATTTAATAATAATCTAATTTTTTGTTTCTTTAGTATTCAAGAGAAGTTAGTATGAATTAAAAATATAAAGAAGATTGAGCAAGTCTGATTCCATTTGGTCGTTTGTTGATGAAGGTAATGAAACACCTAAAGGGTTTTTATTTGCTGGAATATCTGCTGGATTAAAAGCTTCTAATAAAAAAGATCTAGCACTTATATTTGCCCCCGAAGGAAGTATTTTTAGTGGGATGTTTACTCAATCAATAGTTCGCGCTTCTTGTGTAGACATTTGTAAAGAACGTATTAAAAAATCGTCAGGTTTTGCGCGCGCAATACTAATTAATTCTGGTCAAGCAAATGCATGTACAGGAAATCTTGGACTGCAACATTTTCAAATTGCTACGGGAAAGATTGGAGAACTTTTAGGAATAAAAGAAGAAGAAGTTTTAATGTGTTCAACCGGTGTAATTGGTGTGCCAATAAAGATAAATGATTTAGTAAAAAATTTACCGAATTTAGTAAGTGATTTAAAAGTTAATAATTTACAAAATGCAGCAGAAGCAATTTTAACTACTGATTTGACTTTGAAAAAAGTTTTAATAGAGACGACTATTCAAGGAAGAAAAATAAAAATAGCAGGATTTGCAAAAGGTTCAGGAATGATTTACCCAAATATGGCTACAATGCTTGCTTTTCTAACCTGTGATGTAGGTATTCAAAAAGAAGAATGGGACAAAATGATTGCTACTGCGGTTAAAAAATCTTTTAATGCAATATCAGTTGATGGAGAGACAAGCACAAATGATTCTTTTGTTGGAATAAATGCAGGAGAGAAAGTTGAAAAAAGGTTTTTCCCAATTATCCAAGAGGGGATTGATATTGTATGTCAAAACTTGGCAAAAAATATTGCAAGGGATGGAGAGGGAGCAAATTGTTTATTAGAAATTTTGGTTCAAGGGGCAAAAAATACTAATGATGCAATTATTCTCGCGAAATCTATCTGTAATTCTGCGTTGGTAAAAACTGCGATACATGGTTGTGATCCTAATTGGGGAAGAATCATTTCTGCTGCAGGTAATTCTGGAGTTAAATTCAACTTAAATGACGTTGATTTGTATATAGGTAATGCCCAGATTTTAAAAAAGGGTAAGTTAAATAAATATGATCCACAAAAAGTGACAGACTATATTAAGTCTAGAATGCAAGGTAAATATTTAGTTGATGATATTGTAAAAATTATAATTGATCTAAATTCTGGCGAATCGAAAGGTACAGCTTGGGGATGCGATCTTTCTAAAAAGTATGTTGAAATAAATAGCGAATATACTACTTAAGTTTTAGTAAATCTAATGGTAGATATTCATTAATATAAAGATAGAGTATTATTAAAGTTCCAATTACAGAGCCTATAAAACCTCCAAAAAAGTTAACTAATAATCCAGAGTTAGTAGTTGAAGGCTCTTCGCTTTTTTCTGTATCAAAATCTGTTTTATCAACTACTTTTAAGCGCTTATTGGTTGTTGGTTGTTGATCTTGTTGGTGTCGGATGAGGGCTTCGAAATCAGGCATGGAATTTGTGAGGCAATAGAACAATAGGCAGACCAGCCCGTCATTCGACGAGGATCTGATCTACCTAAATCGTCTACAGCATCTAGTACAGCACTGCCTAAAGCCTCTGCTTTATCGAAAGCTGAAAGTAAGGGTATAAATGTATCAAATACATATAAACCAAATTTTTCTAGAGCTTCTTTCGCTTGTTGCGCTGCTTTTTGCTGTCTAAAATCAACTTTTACTATTACTACTGCATGATTAACTTTTAAGTTGCTTAATAATTTAGCTAGTTCAACAGTTAATTCTACTGATCTTGCTTTTGCAGTGGTAGGCAAGATAACTAAATCTGAACCATAGGCTAAGTGTTTAAGTTCTTCTTGATCGCTGCTAGCTTGTCCATCAGTTATTACGATTTCTGATGATCTTGATGCTTTAGCAGCTGAGCTGACAGGGAAAACTGGAAATGGGAGATTGCCTCTTGATGAGTAAGCTAATGCAGATCTATTCTTATCGGCATCGACTATGCAAACTTTTTTACCCTCAGAATGCCAAACACTAGCAAGGTGAATACTTGTGCAGGTTTTGGCCACACCTCCTTTTTGTCCGCAAACGGTAATGAACAATTTTTTATTTTTATTTCTCTTACTTTGGAGAATAATTTCTGAATGTCAAGAGAAATTGATTTTAAAATCTTTAAAACTTATTTTTTGAAATATTTTAAAGAGGTCAATATTTTTAGATAATCTTATAAAGTCCTTTACTTAAATAGGCTAGTGAAGAAAAGAATTGGATTAGGCACTTGGTCCTGGGGAAATAAGCTTTTCTGGAATTACAAATCTGCAAATGACGATGATTTACGTGAAACATTCAATGAAGCATTGCAAAGAGGTTTTGATCTAATTGATACTGCAGATTCTTACGGTACTGGGGATCTCCAGGGTAGAAGCGAATCATTACTAGGTAAATTTTTATTAGATACTCCTCATGCAAAGAAAAAAAGAATTCAAGTAGCAACCAAACTTGCACCTTATCCTTGGAGAATTGGTGAAAAAGGTTTTAACAAACCTTTTTTAAAAAGTTTAGAGAGACTTAATAACAAATTAGATATAGTGCAATTACATTGGTCAACTGCAAAATACAATCCTTTGCAGGAATTAGGACTTTTGAAAAATCTTTGCGATTTAAAAGAACAGGGCTTTGATTTTCAAATCGGCTTATCGAATATAGGTCCTCAAAGGTTAAAAAAATTAATTAATTTCTTGGCAAAAAGAGATCAGAGGCTAAAAAGTGTTCAGATACAGTTTTCTTTGCTTGCTCCAGATTTAAAAAAACAAAACCAGGTAAAAAAAATTTGCGATGAAAATAATATAGATTTTTTTGCTTATAGTCCTTTGTCATTTGGAATACTTTGTATTGATCCAGATAAAGAAGAAAATAAAGAAAAAAGTTTTATTCGTAATGCTTTATTTGAAAACTATAAAAAACCAACATATGAATTGCGGAGGTGTCTAAAAAGGATTGCGAATAAAAGATCAGTTTCTCAAGCTCAAGTTGCAATTAATTGGTGTTGTTATCAAGGAACTATTCCACTCGTTGGAATGCGAAAAAAATCTCAAGTAATAGATGTATCGAATGTATTCAAGTGGAATTTAAATAAAAATGAATTTAAAGTACTTCAGGAAGTTTCTAAAAAGTGTTTAAAAAAAATGCCAAAAAATCCTTTTTCGAGTATTTAATAAAATTTCTAAGTGGATATCTTATTATTGTTTTTTATTTGACAACCCCTATTCCATAGTTCAGTGGGAAATTTTTCACCAGTGAATCTAATAACTCTAGGTTTGAGATTTATTATCAAGTCATTTAGTTTTTTATTGGTTTCCATTTTGCAAGATTGGAGTTTTTAATAAGATAAATTAGTTTAAAGCTTATCTGCTCAGTATTTATACTTATAAAATTACAAAAATCCTTTTTAATACAAGCAATTGAAGCAATATTTACATATTAATAAATTATCTACTACAAACTGTTAGTTATTTAAAAAAGTGGAGTCCTTTCAGACTCCTCGTATCATTTGGTTGATAAGGCTGATATGACCCCATCTCCTTTAGGATCAAGCAGCAACAGGTGCTGTTTGACGGGAGAAACTAACGATTTTGTTAGCGTTTGTGTTTTTGCTCTAACCGAGCCGGCTTCAGTCACCTTCCTTATGCCCCGTCGAAACCATTACAACCCCCAATAGTGGAGTTGAGCGGAATCGAACCGCTGTCCGAAACATCGGTTGAGATCACCTAGTCCAATTGGACATTTATATTCTGACAGGCAAAATGAGTATTGAATAGTTTTTTTATTAAGTTTTTAGCGTATATGAATGTAGTAGCATCAGCTCCAGAGGGACTTGAGAAATATTTAGCTGAAGAAATATCAAATTTAGGTGGGTTTAATATTAATATTCACAAAAGATTTATTAATTTTGAATGTGATTTTGGCACTTTTTGCAGAGTACATTTCTATTCCAGATTAGCTTTTCGCTTTTATAGAGAAATTGCAAGTTTTAATTGCTATGACAAGCAATCTTTATATGAGGGAGTTAGAGATTCATTTGATTGGCTAAATTGGTTGCATTACGAAAAAACGTTTAATGTTCAAGTAACTGGGAGAACATCTTCTTTAAGTCATACACATTTTACTGCTCTTCAAGTAAAAAATTCCATAACTGATTTGCAAAAGGCAGTTTGGAATAAAAGATCAAATATTTCTTTAGATAATCCTGATTTTATAATTCACATTCATTTAAAAAATAATAAAGCAATAATCAGTCTTCAAAGTAGTGTGGAAAGCTTGCACAAACGAGGCTATAGACCCGCAGTCGGAAATGCTCCATTAAAAGAAAATTTAGCTTCTGGATTGATAAATATGACTCAATGGAATGGTAAAGTCCCTCTAATTGATATTATGTGCGGCTCAGGAACATTTTTAATTGAGGCAGTAAATCAATTGCTTCAAATTCCAATAAATATTGATCAAGTTTATCTTTTTGAGAATTGGTTAGATTTTAGGAAAGATGTTTATCTTAATGAAAAAAATAAAGCAAAAAATAAAATTATAGATTATGAAAAATTACCAAGAATAATAGGCTGCGAAATTAATAAAAATGTTTTTGAGCAGGCGAATGTAAACATATCATTAGCTGGACTCGAAAATTATATTGAACTTATAAATAATGATTTTTTAGAACTCCAATTCAAATGTAAGCCTGGGATAATTATATGTAATCCTCCATACGGTAAAAAATTGGGTCATGAAAATGAATTGATTTTTTTATATGAACAAATGGGAATCTTCTTAAAGAATAATTTTTCAGGTTGGGAATTTTGGCTGTTAAGTGGAAATCCAAAATTAACGAAATATTTGAAAATGAAATCTTCATTGAAGATTCCTGTGAGTAATGGGGGAATAGATTGTAGATGGATAAAATATTTAATAAGGTAATTTATTTTTTGCCTAAAACTGCCTTTGTTGTCTTGCCTAAACCCTCAAGTGTTTGAGGAAGATACGGTCCTTTGGCTAATTTTCCTCCAAGCTTCAAACTTAACCCTGCAAGAAATAAATCGATAAATATTATGAGTAATAAATTATATTCAATATTCCAATTATTATATTTTGTCAGAAAAAGATAAAAAATAATATGGATGAAAATTAGTACTAATAATAATAATGTGCTTCCAATTGCCAAAAATATTCCACCACTAATTAATCTTCTTTTTTCTCTATCTACTTCTTGAAGAGCTATTCTTACATGCAAATCCATCACTGAGCTTGCGATAGCTGAGATTCTTGAAGCGGTATTTGCAAAGTTTTTATTTTTTGGTTTTTCCATATTATTTTCTACCACTGTTTAGGAGAGTTCCTATTAGTAAACCAATGCCAGCCGCAATAGCAATAGATAAAAGTGGTTTTTTTCTTATTGGACTTTCTATTTTTGGTCTCAGAGTGTTGTTAAGTTCTTCCAATAACTCTTCTAATTGACCTTCTAAAGGTTCAATTTTTTCTGATATCTCCCAATTGTTTTCTCGTATTGAATCAATGATTTCAAACAGTTGGTTTTTTATTCCAGTTGCTGAGGTTCCACTATTGATTGATATTACATCAACTAAATCATCAATACTTCCTTTTGCGGCTTCAAGGGTTTGTTGCGTAATGGTAGGCCATTTTTCTTTTATTAAAGGAATTAAACTATCAATTTTTTCAAGAAACCATTTTTCCGAGATGACTTCTTCATTGGGAAGTTCAGGGTTATCTTCTTTTTCTTCTATTTCTTTGGGAGGATGGTAAGTCTCCATTATTTAAACTTATTTATTTTAAGATTAGACCCTATTTCTTAATTTGGAACCCTTATCTAAAGATTTGTGCGATTTATATAGAATAAAAACATATAAAAGTTTATTTACATTTTATTTATCTAGCCTGTTCTGGAAGAAGGTTTTGTTAAGCTGTTACTGAATTTATTAAATGAGTTTAAATTTAATCATGGATATTACATTTGCATCATTAATTTTTGCATCTCGCACAATCCCTACAGATTTTGGATTAGTAGCTGCAGCTATCGCCGGAGCTGGA
>Ga0310343_10000589_pt1 | contig 17450 bp, 13 predicted proteins | sample HC15DNA2025_MG_FD_203519 | JGI IMG/M metagenome (GOLD analysis project Ga0310343, IMG submission 203519) | Marine microbial communities from station ALOHA, North Pacific Subtropical Gyre - HC15-DNA-20-25_MG | ecosystem: Environmental > Aquatic > Marine > Oceanic | place: Pacific Ocean: North... | reverse complement strand
CGAGATGAATAACGAAATTGTTTATCGTGAGTTGGTTGGCGGTACAAAAGAGGTTGTTTTAAATAATCGTGCGCCCTCTGGAACTGTTCAAATTGAGAACATACCATTAGCAACTAAAAACTATTTCACTGCTGCAACATCAAACCTAAGTGGTAATAATACATTTCAACATGGTCAATCAGACGGCAACAAAGTAACAGTATCAATGCCAAAAGCAAACATCACTGCGCCAGCTTACTCATCTGTTGATGACATAGATATGTTAGATCTTGCTTATACAGCAGTTCCTAACAATGGAAATGATGAAGTTAGCCTTGTGTTTGCTTAATTAAATATTTACTTTTTATGAATAAGGGTTAAACTGTGCGTTACATGGTTTTATCTTTTTATGGCTTTAATTATTAACAAAGTAAAAAAATTCAAATGGACAGTTGATTATGAATACCCAGTTGATGATGATTTTGTAGAGGTAAAATTTAAAGCAATTTTTAAACGTATGCCACAAAAATTTTTAGTTGAAATGTCAAAAAAGGCTGCGCCAAAAATAGATAAAAATGGTAATGAATTACCAAGTGATTTTGACCCTTTAGAATTGTGCCAACAAGTACTTATAGGGTGGGAAGATGTTTTTGTAATAAATGAAAAAGGAGAGCAAGAGGAAGTACCTTTTACTAAAGAAAATTTAAAAGAAATACTTGAAATACCAATGTTAACAATGTATTTAGCAAAATCTTTTTATGAAGGTCAAACAGGCAATAAATTAAAAAACTTAGAGGGGCAGTCGACCATCTCTTAAATGGTGGTGTAGAGGATAAAACACATGATGACGCTGCTGTTTTAGGAATTGTAGGGCTGCCCGAAAAAAAAGTAGAAAAAGATTTTGAAGTTTGGGAGGAGCATTGGCAATCAGTAATGATATTTATAAGAATGTTGACTCAATGGAGAACCACTATGGGAGGTGTAATTGGTTTTGATTATAATGTTTTACAAATGTTATTTGAAATGTATGATATAGATAATCGTAAAGATATTTTTGAGGATATTCAAGTCATGGAACGTGAAGCTATGATACACATGAACAAGGACAAGAAATAATGGCTTTAAATTTGGACACAACTTTTAAACTTAAGGCAAAAGTTGAAGGTGCTAGGTCTGTTGATAATTTTAAAAAACAGTTAAAGGGTTTAGATACTAGCTCAAAAATGAGCAAAGTACAGCTAGGTAAGATGAATATTGAAATTAATAGAATGGCTAGGGCTGCTGGTAATACAACAAAAGGTTTAAGAGAGCATATAAGAGCATTAACTTTACTAAGAGATAGAACTGATATTGGTGGTAAGGCTTATAAAAGATTAGGTAATCAAATTGATAGATTAAAAGGAAAATTAAAAGGTTTAGATGGACAAGCTGCTAGTACTGGTCAAAAATTAGCGAGTCTTGTTGCTACTTTAGGTGTTGGAAGAGGTATTCGAAGAATTGTTGGAGGTGCTGCAACTTATGAAGCAGAAGTTACAAAAGCTGCTGCTATAGAAGGAAGTGGAAATCAAACTCAAATTGATGAAAGCGTAAGAGCAACTGCACAAATAGCTGCTGGTACACCTCAAGAAGTAGCAGAACTAGCCACAGTATTTGCAAGAGCTGGTTTTAGTGCTGACGAAATAAGTCAATCCCTTAATGGTGTAGTTCTTGGAGCTGAAGCTACAGGTGTTGCTTTTGCAGATTTAGGTTCAGTTACATCTAATAATTTACGAGCTTTTGGTTTGGAAACTTCAAAGACTTCTGATCTTGTAGATATTTTAGTAAGCGCAGCAAACAGCTCAAATCAAACAATTTTGGATTTAGGGGAATCACTTAAGTACGCTGCGCCTGTTGCAAGAACTTTTGGATTAACAGTAAATGACACTGCTGCGACTATATCTTTACTAGCCAATGCTGGTATTAAAGGAAGCGAAGCTGGAACAGCTTTAAGGACAGGTTTATCAAGATTACAAATTGCTGCAACTGGTACTGAGGGAGAACTACTAGGAATTACTAGAGGAAGTAAAATGTTAACAACAGCTATGCAAGCTTTAGGTGCTGACATTTTGGATACAGAAGGGAACCTTAAGCCTATGGACGAAGTTATAAGGTCTTTGCGTGATAATTTATCTAATTTTGATACTGGACAACAAGCCGAAATAGCAAAAGCTTTATTTGGCACTGAGGCTGGCTCAAAGTTCCTATCACTTTTAAATCAATCAGATGCGGATATAACGAAAATGTTTGAAACAATAAGGAATAGTGGTGGAGTAACAGCAGAAACAAGAAAAAATATGGATAGTTTTGCTTTAACTACTAAAGTTTTAGGCGGTAACTTTGAAATATTAACCAACCAAATTGGTGGTGCATTTATAAGCGTTTTAGACCCACTGGCAAAAATCTTAAATCAATTTTTAACTGATATATCAAAACTACCTAAACCAATTAAAGATTTTGGGGCTGGATTAGCTGCTGCTGGAATTGCTGCTTTAGCTTTAAAAGTAACTATGGTAACTCTTACTGCTTTAGGAGTTAAAGCTTTAATATTTTCAAAAGTTGCAGCAGCTTTTATGTTATTTAAAAAAGCTATAGTCGCTGCAAAAGTGGCAATGATAGCTTTTAATTTAACAAATCCTCTTGGGTGGGTAGCTTTGGGAGTAGGAGGATTAACACTTGCAATAACTAAAATTATTGAATTTAGAAAAGAAATTGGTAACTTTTTTAAGGCTGTAAGAGATGGTCTTTATAGATACGTCATATTAAGTTTTAATGCTTTACCAAAATTTCTAAGGGAATTTTTAATTGGTAAAAATAATAGGCCAGCAGGAGACGATTTCTTAATTTCGTTGCCAGAGGTTAAAGTTCCAAAAGAAAATGAATTAAAAGGTAATCAATTAGGTGACTCTGGCGGTGTTGATGAAGATACAGCAAATAAACAAAAAACAGTATTAGATGGCATGAAATCGGCTTTAGAAGAATATAGAGCAAAAGCGCAAGATGTAGCAGGTCAAGTAAAATCAGCTATGGCTAACGCATTGCAAGGTATGGAAGATGCTCTTGTTAATTTTGTAATGACAGGTAAATTAGCTTTTAATGACTTAGCTAGATCAATTATTGCTGATATTACAAGAATTTATATTAGGTCATTAATTATTAGTCCTTTACTTAAAATGTTTGGAATTGGTCTTGGTTCACCTGTCTCTGCTGCAACAGGTAGCGAGGTCACAATGGCTGATTTTGCTGCTAATGGTAATGTTTATGCGGGTGGGAAACGACTACAGCAGTTTGCCTATGGGGGTATAGTCAATTCTCCCCATATTTTCCCCATGAGGAACGGAATGGGTTTGATGGGAGAAGCTGGAGCTGAAGCAATCATGCCACTAAAGAGAGGTAGTGACGGAAGATTAGGTGTTTCTTCGCAAGGTGGAATGGGTAATGTAGTTGTCAATGTAGACGCAAGTGGTACAAAAGCTCAAGGAGATAATTCAAAGTCGGCTGAAATAGGTAGATTAATAGGAGTAGCTATTGAAGCAGAACTTGTGAAACAAAAACGTCCGGGAGGCATACTTTATAACTAATGGCTACTTTTAACTCAAACACTGTCGGTTCTGATGTATCTCCAAGTTACAGCCCTAGACTCACTATTGAACAAAATGTAACCACAGTTGAGCTGGGGGACGGTTATCAACAAAGATTATTAAAAGGTTTAAACACAAAAAGAAGAAAGTACAGCTTACCTTTTAATAAAAGGACAGATCAAGCAGTAACAAATATACTAAACTTTTTATCTTCTTCAACTGGTGGGAATAATGGTGCTAAATCATTTACTTGGACACCGCCTTATGGTTTAACAGGTAAATGGATTTGTGAGAATATTTCTGTCACAAATGTAGCTCACAATTTAAATGATTTAACATTGGACTTTACAGAGGTATTTGAGACAGAATAATGAGTGTACTTATATCTGAATTACAAAAAACTAACCCTAGTGCAATCATAGAATTATTTGAGTTGCAATTATCTCAAAAGTTGCATGGTTGGAATGGTACTGATGCTCCTTATAGATGGCACTCAGGCGTAGCTACAAACTCTATTGGGGAGCTTGAATTTGGTGGCGTTACATATAATGCTTTACCAATAGAAGCAGAGGGTTTTGATTATAAAGGGGGTAAAGAGCAACAACTTCCAAGACCTACATTAAGAGTTAGTAATCTTTTTAGTACAGTAAGCGGAATATTATCAAGTGTTAATACTGTTACACCAAATAATAATCTAATAGGTGCAAAAGTTACAAGAATTAGAACTTTAGCAAAATTTTTAGATTCTTCAAATTTTGGCTCTAGCACAACAACTTACAACGTGACAGTTGTAAATGATAATGGTGTAAACAAATTTGCTTTGAATGGTGTAACGACACCAACCTTAACTTTAATGAGGGGCAGTACATATATTTTTTATCAAAATGATTATACAAATGCTGGACACCCTTTAGCTTTTAGACAGTCAAATGATACCTCTTATGTGGCTGGCGTTTCTACAGTAGGTACAGCAGGTAATGATGGAGCTAATACAACGATTACAGTACCAAGTAATGCTCCAAACTCTTTGAAGTATTACTGCACAGTGCATGGAAATGCTATGGGTAATAATATAACAATTACTAATTTTACAAATCCAGATGCTAACGCAGCTATAAAATTTCCTGATGATGTTTACTATATTGATAGAAAATCATTAGAAAATAGAGAACTTGTTGAATTTGAATTAGCAGCAGTTTTTGACTTATCAAATTTAAAAATACCAAAAAGACAGGCTTTGCCTAGCATCTTTCCGGGAATAGGGTCGTTTCATGCTTGATTGGCAAATTGCAGCACAGTTACACGCTAAAAAAGGTTTTCCTAGCGAAGTATGTGGTTTAGTTGTATGTATAAAAGGCAAAGAAAAATATAAACCTTGTAAAAACTTATCAATAAATACTTACGACCATTTTATTATTGACCCTTTAGATTACGCTGAAGCAGAAGATGTTGGAACAGTTACAGGAATATTTCATTCGCACCCATATCAATCTCCATTGCCTAGTGAAGCTGACAAGGCTGCTTGTGAACTTTCACAAAAAACTTGGCATATTTATGGAGTTAATTTGAATAAATGGCATAATTTTCAACCAACAGGGTATAAATCATCTTTAATAGGTAGAAAATGGGTCTGGGGAATACATGATTGTTGGACTTTAACAAAAGACTATTACGAGAGCCAAGGAATTTATTTAAGAGATTGGGACAGACCAAATGACCCAGAAGAGTTTAGGCTAAATCCATATTTTGATAAATGTTTTAAAGATACAGGCTTTAGAGAGCTGGATAATAGTGAGCATTTACAAGAAGGAGATAGTCTGTTGTTTTCTTTGAACAGCACTGGTTTAAATCATGTTGGTGTATATGTGGGAAAACAAATGGTTCTACATCATATTCAAGGTAGACTAAGTTCAAAGGATTTTTACGGAGAATGGTTAATGAAATCTACAGGTATGAGGCTTAGATATGTTGCGTAAAATAAAACTGTATGGAAATTTAGCAGAATTTTGTAATGGGCAAAGAGAATTTGAGGCTGTAGCAAATACTCCAGCAGAAGCCATAAGATTTTTAACTGTTAATTTTAAAGGGTTAGAAAAACACATGGGGGAACAGTTTTATCAAGTAAAACTCGGTAAAACTAATTTAGATTACGAAGAGATTTTATACCCAGCAGGTTATGACGATATAAAAATTATTCCAGTTATTTCTGGAAGTGGTAATTTAGGAAAAATATTAGCAGGAATCGCTTTAATTGGTCTTGCTTTTGCATTTGGGGGGTCAGGATTTAGCTTATTAAAAACACCATTATGGACAGCAAAAAGCGGTTTAAATTGGTACGCTTTAGCTGGCAGAATTGGTATGGTTTTAGTTTTAAGCGGTGTAGCAGGTTTATTAACTCCAACACCAGAAGTAGACGACAGTGAGGGAGACCCAAGAAATTCTTTCAGTTTTAGTGGAATACAAAACACTGCTAGAGCTGGAACTGTAATTCCTGTAATATATGGAGAAATATTGACAGGAAGTATTCCTGTCTCAGCTCGTGTCGTAACTGGGGACGAACCAACATCATGACCAAAAAGTTTATAGCTGGAGCAGGTGGAGGAGGAAAAGGTGGTGGTAACTCATCAAAAACTGACCCAGACTCATTAGATAGTAGGTCTCATGCAAAAATACTTGACGTTATATCAGAGGGAGAAATTGAAGGTTTATATAATTTCAATAATGTTCCAAATGCTAACGCTTGGCAAAGATCAGTATTTTTAAACGATACACCTGTAATGAACTCTGATGGTTCATTAAATTTTGATGATGTAACTTTGCATGTAAGAAGTGGAAGATCAGATCAAGAGGTTATTCCGGGATTTGAAAGTGAAGCTTCCTCCCCTAATGGTGTTAATGCAAATGTTAATCACGATTCTGGTACAGGAACAGGCGTAACAATACCTCCTATTACTGATACAAGTGTTGACGCAGTTACTATAACTATTGGTGTACCAGTATTACAAAAAATTAAAAAGAATGGAGATACACAAGGTACATCATTTAGATACATCATACAAAAACAAGAGCATGGAGGTAGTTTTGTCACTTTAGCTGGCTTTAATAATTTCAATGATGACGGTGTCTTAATCGGTAAAGAGGTTAAAGGAAGAACACCAGACTTGTATCAACAACAAAATACTTTTTCAATACAAGGAAATACATTTCCAGTTACTTTCAGGGTAAAAAGATTAACAGAAGACGACAGCGCACTTAATTTAGATGATTTAGATTTAATAAGTCATCAAAGTACTTTTAAAGTTGTAAGTTATCAAGAAATAAAATTTGCTTTAAATGAACAAACTGTTACTTATGGGCAAAGTGGTCAAGTAATAACAATAAACGCTGCACAAAATGGATTAAAAGTTGGCGATTCAATAAAAATTACATTTATTGACGGTAGTCCATCAGCACCTCCAAATAACATCACAAATACTACCGTTACAAAAATAAATAGTCTTGACCAATTTGAGGTAAATACAAGTGTCTCACAAACAATAAATTCTGGAAATGCAAAAATACAACAGATATTTAATTATCCTGATACATCAGTAGTAGGTATCAGAGTTGATGCAGAACAATTTAATAATATTCCTAAAAGGTCTTATCGTGTGCGTGGTACAAAAGTTAGAATCCCAGCATCAAACTCATCAGGCAACGTAAATGTAGACCCTAATAATGGCAGAATAATTTATGATGCTGGATACGTTTTTAATGGTGTATTGCAAGCTGCAAAATGGACTACAGACCCCGCTTGGTGTTTATATGATTTACTCTGTTCACGAAGATACGGGCTAGGGGACGAAATTTTAACAGAGGCAGAAAAATTAAATTTCTCGTCAGGTGTAGCTTCAAATTTAGATATATATTCTTTTTACTCTACAAGTCAATATTGTTCAGAGTTAGTCACTTTTAAATCAAGACTAAATGATGGAAGTGTTATCAATGTAACTGAGCCAAGATTTTCATTAAATGTAGCTATTAGAAAAAGAGAAGATGCTTTTAAAGTTATCAACAATTTATGTTCTGTATTTAGAGGAATGGCAATGTACACAGCAGGTAAATTGTCATTAATACAAGATAGAAAAGGACAAGACACATCTTTCTTATTTACTTTAGCCAATGTTACCGAAGACGGATTTCAATACTCATCATCATCAGTAAAAACAAGAATTACAGTAGCCGTAATTAAATATTTTGATTTGGAATTAAGAGATACTGCTTATGAAGAAGTGATAGACGAAAACGGTGTTGATAAATATGGTGTAAATACAAAAAATATTGATGCTTTTGGTGTTACATCACGTTATCAAGCAAGGAGGTTAGGTCGTTGGCTTCTTTATTCATTAACACATGAAACTGAGTCAGTTGCTTTTACAACCACGCTAGACGCAGCAGCACTTTGCCGTCCGGGACAAATTATCGAAATTGCTGACCCTGTTAGGGCGGGGGTAAGAAGGGCTGGTCGTGTTATTGGTACAAGCGGAACAAATCAAATTACTATTGATGACACTTCTATTACTGATTTGCCTGCTGATGGAGTTCCTTACACAAGAACACTTCATGTCATAATGCCTAACGGTACAGTATCTACAAATACAGTTGCTAGTATTACAAATAATCAAATAACAGTTGTTGGTAATTTTGCTCAAAAAATACAAGACAGTAATAACAATACAGATAGTTATTTTTTATCAACTACAAACAATAATTATAAATTTAATGAAGATGATTATATTTTAACAACACAAACCATAGCTCCAAATATAAACACTATTTGGATATTAGAAACATCATTAGGTACAAGCGCACAAAACATAGAAACACAAAAATTTAAAGTTGTTAGTGTTGAAGAAAAAGACAATTTTCAATATCAAATAACAGCAGTAACTCATAACGAAACAAAATACGATCACGCAGAGTTATTACAGACTTTACAATTTAGAGATTTTACAAATCTAAATGAAATACCAGCACCTCCATCAAAATTTGCTGAAAGGACTAACCCTGATGGTTCAACAACAAAATATCCAATAGAGCAACTATACAGATTTAAAGACACTGTAAGAATAAAAATTATTGTTGGGTGGTTGCCTGTCTTAGGTGTCAATAGATATGAAGTTAAGTACAGACAAGATGATAAAAACATGAAAACAGTTGTTGTTAATGGAAGTGATTTTGAAATTAATGACGTAATTATTGACACAGCTAGTAATTTCTCAAGATTTGATTTTGAAGTACGAAGTATAAATGCAGCAGGTGTAAGATCATCTAGTGCTTTAACAACAAAAAATCAAAATTATTTAACTCTTGATATTACAACTGGAGAATACTATTTAAAAGCACTTGGTAAATCTGCACCTCCTACTAAAGTTACTGGTTTTAGTGGGACTATTGACCCTCATATTGGAATTGTCTTAAATTGGACTGCTGCAACACCTACACCTCCAAGTTTTGCTGATTTAGATATAGAATTTTATGAAATAAAAAGTGGCTCTTGGGATACAGGTACATCATTAGGAAAAATTAAAGGAACAAGTTTTAAGGTAGGTACAATTCCCGCAGGTGTCGCTACACAAAAATTTTCTATAAAAGCCTTTGACGCAGATGGCAACCAATCATTGGAAGCAGAAGAATTAGAACTTCAAATATCAGCACCATCAGCACCTCATACTCATTCAGCTACATTCAGTGATGACAATTTAATACTTAAATGGCAAGCACCAACAACTGGAAGTTACGCTATTGAAGAATATGAAGTGTATAAAGGTTCAATAAATGATTTAAATTTGCTTGGTAAAACTAAATCTACTACTTTTACTTTGCCTGTTACGTTTCAAACTAATCAAGTTTTTAATATTAGAGCTGTAGATATTGGGGGAAACATAGGTCAAGTACTTAATTTCACTGTTAATTATGTTGTAGCAAGCGCACCAAATATTAAATATCAATATGAAAACACACAACTAAAATTATTTTGGACAGCACCGTCATCTGGTAGTACAAAAATTAAAGAATATGAAATAAGAAAAAGCGAAAAAGTTAACGGCAGTCATATTACGGTTGCAGGTGACGCACTTTTTGTAGCAAGAGTAAGTTCTACAAGTTTTCTATTAGACGTTACTTGGAATAGTGAGCAGCGTTTTTGGGTAGCAGCATTAAATAGTAATGGTCATTTTGGCACGTTTGGTCGCACAGGAGCAGACTTAAACCCTGAGACTCCTGACGTATTTTTTGATTTTCCTCCGAAACCAACAGGATTAGTCGGAGAATTAGTTGATGAAAGTGCCAAAATAAAATGGAATCCAGTTACTAAAACAAGCAATGGATTACCAATTGCAGATTATAAAATTTATAGAACAGCAGGTACACAAGCTTTAAATGAAGCTAATGATCTTATTGCACAACAGAACGGTACTCAATTAACAGAAAAGTGGATTAAAGATGAAATAAGTGGTGTAGTACAAACGCAAAAAACATATCATGTCAGAGCTGTTGATGTTAATGGAAATCAAGGTCAATTAGAAACTGTAACTATCATTGCTAATCCTCCAGAAAAAATAACAACATTTAGCGCAGAAGTTGTTGATAATAATGTTTTGCTTAGTTGGTCAGCCCCTAACTCTGATTTACCAATAATTTATTACAACATTTATAGAACAGCGAAAAACCCAGCAAACTTAGTGGGTTCAAAACAAGGTGGATTTACTACGGTTTTTGAACAGGTTGGAGGCGAATATACATACCTTGTTACTGCTGTAAATAGTGCAAATATCGAAGCCACGGAAGCTGCTGATATTGAGGTAGACGTTGATGAACCTCCTGATTTTGTTCTTAATGCAGATAGAAGTAGTGCTTTGATAAACGAAGCTGATTTAAATGCTAATAATGTAGTTGAAGCAAATTATATACAAGCTAATGATACTAATACTGATGTAGGGTTAATAGTTACTGTTACAAAGCTTGCTCATGGCCTTCAAAATAATCAACAAGTAAATATTAATTTTACAGGTGGTGGAGCAAATGGTCATGCGGTTGATGACAATAAAATATATGTAGTAAAAAATGTCACTGTTAATACTTTTGAATTTTTAGTAACAGTTCAAAGACAAACATCTGGAACCGTAGAGTATTCATCTCCAGCAATAGTTACCAATGGATTTATTGATAACAATGAAATATTTTTCTGTATTGATAGTAGTAGAACTTTTCAAGAGCATTTTATAGGTAATGGAACTCAAGCTAGTCCACAATATCCTACCTTCGGGTCATTTGGATCTAATAAGCCTTATGCTTTGCCTTCAGAAAACAGTGCTTCATTTCAAGAAACATTTGATTTTGGGGCAACAATCGCATCAAGTAGGATACAAGTAAAAATGAGTGAAGTAGTACTTGACCCGTTAATTGGAGAGGGTGTTACTATTGCACAGCAAATAAGTACAAGTTTAAATGGAACTGATTTTACTAATTTAGAAGCAGGTGCATCAAACGCATTAGGTGTTGATTTTAGATTTATTAAGGTTATTTTTACGTTGTCAGCATCAGGTAATAATGATTTAATTAAGATTAATAATATAAGTCAAAAATTATTTTTGAAACTAATAACTGATCAAGGAAGTGTTGATATTACTCAAAGTGAGGCTTCAGCAACAGATAATCAAGGAAACTTACTTGGAAAACAAGTTTCTTTCTTTTCTGGTAATCCAAATAAAGCATTTTTAGATGTTGATTCAATATCTTTACAAATAAGGAACCATAATGGAAATCCAGCAACAGCAAAATACGCTATCTATGACTTTGTTGACACAGCCAATCCAAAAAATGGTTTCAAAATATTTTTGTTTGACCAAAACGGAAATGCTCCAACAGGAACAAATACAGTAGACTTTACAGTAAGAGGTGTTTAAACATGACAAATTTTAATTTACCAGCTTTAACGAGTACTTATACAAATTTTATAAATGAATTAAAAGCTAGAGATAATGAAGTAGCATCTTTATTTAGTGCTAATGGTATTACACAAGGTAATTATCCTGTAAGAGCTATACGGTGGAATACTGGTGGTTTTTTTCAAAGACGTAACGCAGGTAATACTGATTGGGAAGCATTAGAGGGTAGTGGAGGAACACATAAATTTGTAAATTTAGAAGCTGGAAATATAACGGCAACATCAGCTTTAAGTGGTTCACAACTGTCTGTAACAAATGATTGTGTAGCTGGTAGGTATGAAGTAAATGGAGGTACAAAAGGTTCTAATGGATTTTATTTGGCAACAACTAATGAAATCCGTTTTACAACTGATGGTAATGATAGGCTTACTATTCAATCAAACGGTACAGTCGGTATTAATAATGTTGACCCATCTTTTACTCTTGACGTAAATGGTACTTTTAGAGTCGTAAACGGAAGCAATGATAGCCAAATTGAATTAGGACATGGAGGTTCTGGCAATAGAAACGCAATTATTGATTTTGTAGGAGATGATACATATACTGACTATGGATTTAGAATTTGGAGAGGAAATCAAGGTGCTAATAGTGGGACTCTATTGTTGCATAGAGGTGTAGGAAATTTAGCAATACAAACACAAGAAGTATCAAACCTCTTATTATCAACGCAAAGTACAACCAGAATGTGCGTAAGAGGTAATGGCCTTGTTGGAATTGGTAATTTTGAGAGTCCAGAGGCTAATTTACATTTTTATTTAAACAGTGTTGAGTCTAATGTTATTCGTTTTGAAAATAGTGAAGGTAACGCTTATATAAGAGCAGATAATAACAAGTTTTATTTTGACTCAGATCAACATTTTATAAGAAATGCTGCTGGCACACATACTTTTTTAGACTTATCAACAACCTTGTTGACATTAAATGGTAATTCCAAAGTAGTTGGAGATTTAGAAGTAACTGGTACTATTAATGCCACAATTAACGGAATAACAAGTAGTGCTAACGATATTAATATTGATGAAAGAAATAACTCTGCCGAGTATCAAGTTACTTTTTCAGATACAAATGGTACAGGCTATCAAAGACAATTTATTGATTCTGATGATACACACTTTAAATATAATCCCGCAACAGCAACCTTAACTGGACTTAATATTAATTGTACTAACTTAACTGCTACTGGCTCAGTAAGTGTAACAGCATCTAACTCAAACCAATTATCAGGAAAAGTACTTTCTGCGTCAGGCAATAGACATGACGTTATAGCATCTATTGGTGGTGACGGTGTTATGGAAGTAGGTCGCTATATTGATTTTCATGTAACTGATAATGATACATCAGATTTGGGTGGTGGTCGTATTGAAGGAAATGGTACAGACTTTCTTTTTACTAAAAGTCTTTTACCTAATACTGGCAACTCTTTAAATTTAGGTTCTGCTAATAATAGATGGCAAATTATATACGTTAACGATATGAACTTTTCAAACAAAGGGGGTCAAAACTCAGTTGATGGCACTTGGGGGGATTGGACTTTACAAGAAGGAGAAAAAGATGTGTATATGCTTAATAACAGGTCAGGTAAAAAATATAAGATAAACATGACAGAGGTGGATATGTAACGCACAATGGGTATAATAAGAAAAAAATTATTTAAATTATGTCAACTATTTCTGAGTTAAGAGCAAAAGCACAAGAAACAGGTCAACAGCTTGTGCAAAGATTTCAAGAGCTTGAAAAAGCTGAACAACAAATTTTGGCAGAAAAAGCACAAATAAAAAGTCAAGTTGATAGTATAAATGGCGAAATTGCTGCTTATAATAAGATTGAACCTCCTGTCACGGAAGTTGAACCAACCCCAGCACCCGACCCCGTTGAATAATGGCAGTATCCCCAGCAATTAGGAACTTTAAAATACAAAGAGCATCAGACTTTACTGAAGAATACGTTTTGTCTACTACTCAAACAGATGGTTCAGAATTAGCAATGGATTTAGTTGGTTATAGTATTGACGCAGAGGCTTGGGATTACGACAGAGAATGTAAGTATGCTGATTTTTCTGTCACGTCAACCGCAGATAATAGAGCAGTTGGTAAATTTTTTTTAACATTAACTGACGAACAAACTTTAAATTTTCCTGATGAATTGTATTATGACGTAATGTTAACTAATACAGATGGTTTGAAAGAATATTACGTTAAAGGTAAGATTACCGTAGAACCAACCTCAACAAGATGAGTACAAACATAAATATTGCTACTACAAAGAATACTGTTAGTGTTAATGGAGAAACTAAAGTTGTTTCTGTAGTTACAGCCGGACCTCAAGGGGCAAAAGGTATAGAATTAGATGAAACAGGAAGAGTTGATCGTAGTTTAATTTTCTTCGATCAAGCTGCTCAAACCTACAGATCTAATGCTACAGTGACTACATCAGAACTCACTGATGGCGGTAATTTTTAAACAGGGTATTTTCTCATGCCAAACACACTAAGAATTAAAAGAAGAGGTAGTGGCTCAGCTGGCGCACCTAGTACTTTAGAAAATGCTGAATTAGCGTTCAACGAAGTAGATAATACGCTGTATTATGGTGAGGGAACTGGCGGTGCGGGAGGTTCAGCTTCAACAGTTTTAGCAATTGCTGGAGATGGTGCTTTTGTAAATAAAACAGGAACACAAACAATATCAGGTGATAAAACTTTTACAGGTGGGTTTGATATATCTGGTGCATCTGTTTCTGGTTTTACTGTTACTCAAAACCTAGTTATAACTGGAAATTTGACGGTAAACGGTACTACGACCACGGTCAATTCCAGCGAAATGAGTGTAGATGATAAGAACATTGTCCTCGGAGCTACATCATCTCCAACTGATGCTGGTGCGTCTGGTGGTGGAATTACCTTAAAAGGTACAAGCGATAAAACATTTAACTGGATTGATTCCACTGACAGTTGGACATCTTCTGAACATATAGAGCTTGCATCAACTAAGGTTTTTAGAATTGATGGTGTTAATGTTCTTGCTAAAACGTATTTAGGTTCAACCGTTACTGAATCGCATCTAACACAAGTTGGTACTATTACAACAGGTGTTTGGAACGCAACTGATGTAGCCGTAGCTCATGGGGGTACTGGAGCCTCAACAGCAGCGCAAGCAAGAATTAATCTGGGAAGTGAGATTGGTGTAGATGTAGAACCTCACACAGATAAGCTTACAGAGCTTTCAACAATGGCTCAAACGACAGCTAATAGCTTGGCTGATCTTACTGCTACAGAGGTGCAAATCTTAGATGGTTTGACCACAACGACAGCAGAGCTAAATAAACTTGATGGTGCTACGGTAACAACCTCAGAAATAAATATTCTTGATGGGGGTAATTCAGCTACATCAACAACTCTTGCTTTAGCTGATCGTATGGTTGTCAATGATAATGGGACAATGGTACAAGTTGCATTTTCTGATTTAATTACATTTTTAGAAAATGGTGCTGTTTCTGGTTTTGATATTAATGGGGGAACTTTTTAAGCTAATTTAAACCATTAGGAGGGTCGTTTAATGGCAAATACAATTAAATTAAAGCAGGGGTCAGGTAGTAATCCATCATCAAGTGATTTAGTAGTAGGAGAGGTAGCTTTAAGAACGGACGGCAATCCCAAATTATTTACGAAGAATGATGCTGGTAATGTTTTAGAAGTTGGTTTAGATTCTTTAAATGCTAAATTACCTCTTGCTGGTGGTACGTTAACTGGAAATTTAACAATATCTAATACAGCTCCAGCTATATTTTTTAGTGATACCGATAGTGAAAATGATTTTAATATTCAAAATATAAATGGTACTTTTGTTATAGCGGATATAGACGCTGCTGTAACAAGATTAGAAATTAATTCTAGTGGAGTAGCTACTTTTAAAAAGAACTTAAATGCTTTAGAGGGTCTTGACGTAACAGGTAATCTTACTATTTCTAACAGCTTACCACAGATAAAATTAACAGATACAGACAATAATCCAGATTACGCTTTATGGAATCATGATGGTGTATTTAGAATTGTTGATGCAAGTAACTCAAATGCAACTAGATTTCAAATTCAACAAGGTGGATTAGTTGTAGTAAGTAATGGTTTTCAAGTAACAGGGGAAATAACAGGCACAAGCCATATAGATTTACCAGATGATGCAAGGTTAAAACTTGGGGATTCAGATGACTTTGAAATATTCCATCAAGCATCAAATAGCAATTCAATAATAAAAGAAACTGGTGGCGGAATATTATCTCTTCAAACAAATGGAAGTGAAATAACTTTTTTTGACATTGCTAATAGTACCATCATGGCACAGTTTAATACTGGCGGTTCTTGTTTATTTAAACATGGAGCAGATATACGTTTACAAACAACCTCAACAGGAATAGATGTAGATGGAAATATAACTTGTGACGACATAATTACTGCTGGTGCGTTATTACACGAAGGAGATACAAATACACTTGTTCATTTTGACCAAAATGACAATATTGCATTAAAGACTAATGGTAGTACAAGATTACGAGTTACAAATGCTGGTGCTGCAATTACAGGAACTTGCACAGCTACAACTTTTAGCGGTTCTGGTGCTTCATTAACAAATATCCCTGCTGCTCAGTTAACAGGAACATTGCCAGCAATTGACGGCTCAAACTTGACAGGACTTACTGTTAATAATGCAAACACTTTAGATAACTTAGACAGCACACAGTTTTTAAGGTCTGATACAAATACTTTATTAAATGGGATATTAACAGTTGGAGGTTCATCTGTAGGTGGCAATGAAGGTGGAGAATTACGATTAACTCATGCACCAAATGCCTCATTAAGTGGTAGTAATGTAACTATTGATATGAACGGCAATAATTTTAGAATTTTTGAAGATGGTGGTAATACAAGAGGTTATTATTTATCAATTAGTGCAGCAAACAATAATGCTTCTACAAAAATCTGGCATGAAGCTAATGACGGATCAGGGTCAGGGCTAGATAGCGATACTTTAGATGGTTTTGGTTCTGGTCAATTTATAAGGTCAGATGTACAAGATACTGTTACTGGTGCTACTAAGTTTGCCAGTATTGCTTTAGAACTATCAGGGCATTGGTATAACAAATATTATGACGCTGCAAATGCACAAAATTATATACATTTTTATCCATCTTCAAGTTCTGATAGAGGTACAACCGCATCAACAACCGATATAAGAGCTTGGACAGGTAGCACATTTAAAGTTTTACAAATTAAGGGAGATAGTAACGATATTACTTGGGGTGGATCAAAGCTATGGACAGCAGCCAATGACGGGTCTGGAAGTGGGCTAGACTCAGATACATTAGATGGTGTTAATAGTACAAGTTTTTTAAGATCAGATACAGCAGATACAGCAAGTGGTGATATTACTTTTTCTGGCGGTGCTGGTGCTGTAACTGTTGCTGCTGCTAGTGATATTCGCATTGCTGGTGGTTCTTGGACAGGAGAATACACTGGTGGAATAAAAATACAAGCTGACGCATCTAGTTCTTATTTTCAATATCACGGCACTATGTATTTCAGAAATTCTGGAGGTGCTAATAGATTTTATTTTGATAATGGTGGCAACGCTACTTTTGTGGGGTCAGTAACGGCAAGTGGAGGATTTAGTGGCTCTGGTGCGAGTTTAACAAATGTTAATGCAACAACTTTAGATTCAATAGATAGCGGAAGTTTCTTAAGGTCTGATGCAAATGATAGTGCTAGTGGTGTTATAGATTTTCTAGGTGGCACTTCAACTATACCAGCAGTAAGAGTAAAGTCAGGAGGTTCTAATTATTCTGAGGGGTTAGCTATACACCCATCTAGTGATAACGG
>Ga0310343_10000588_pt1 | contig 17459 bp, 18 predicted proteins | sample HC15DNA2025_MG_FD_203519 | JGI IMG/M metagenome (GOLD analysis project Ga0310343, IMG submission 203519) | Marine microbial communities from station ALOHA, North Pacific Subtropical Gyre - HC15-DNA-20-25_MG | ecosystem: Environmental > Aquatic > Marine > Oceanic | place: Pacific Ocean: North... | reverse complement strand
AAAAGCAGATTTCGAACAGGCACTTTCACAAATTAAATAGTAAAGGAGATTGATTGGCTTTAATAATTCCTAGTAATTATCACAAGATTAGTGATGTTGAGAAAAATCATATATCTTGGATTGAACCAGAATTGGCTAAAAGACAGGATATACGCCCTCTTAGGATTGGTATTTTGAATATAATGCCTCTAGGCAAGCAGTATGAATTTAACTTATTACATCCACTAGGTTTATCTCCTCTTCAAATAGAGCCAGTTTGGATAAAGCTTAAAACTCACTCATATAAAACATGGGATCTTAATCATCTAAATAATCTATACATAACTTGGGAAGAGGCAAATAATCCTGAACCGTTAGATGGCATCATTATTACTGGAGCACCTGTAGAGCACTTAGCCTTTGAGGATGTTAAATATTGGGATGAATTTGTGAAAATTGTAAATGAAGCCAGAAATTCTTGTGCGAGTACTCTTGGATTATGTTGGGCTGGGTTCGCGCTAGCTTATTTAGCAGGGGTTGATAAGAAAGTTTTTGATAGGAAATTATTTGGGGTATTCCCTTTAAAAAGTCTTGTTCCCGGACATCCTTTGATGGGAACACAAGATGATGAATTTATTTGTCCTCAAAGTAGATTTGCAGGATTATCAGATTTGGAGATGGAGAAGGCTCAAAAAGAAGGGAAATTGAATTTACTGGCATATGGAGAAAATGTTGGATATACAATATTTGAATCTAATGATCAAAAACAACTTATGCATTTAGGTCATCCTGAATATACGGTGCATAGAATTATTAGTGAAATTGAAAGAGACAAAGAGAAGGGAGATGTTCCGCCGCCAGAAAATTTTGATTTAAATAGTTCAAAAACCGCTTGGAGATCACATAGGAATTTGCTTTTTCAGCAATGGCTTTGGTTCTGTTATCAAAAAGTTAGTCTTAATTAATTTTTAATGAGCGCTTTCTACCCCACCTAGTCGCTCAAATAAGTTAAGACTTTCTTTGTTTAATCCTATAATTTCAACTTTAGAACCACCATTCTGGAATTTTCTAATAATTTGCTCAAGAGCAACAACACCACTTTGATCCCAAATATGTGCAAAAGACATATCAATTACAACATTTTCTGGATGTTCATAAATATCAAATCCTTGTAAAAAATAAATTTTACTTACAAAAAATAATTGTCCATTTACTTTGTAAGTAACCAAACTATTTTCTTTTACTCTTGAGACAGTTATAACTTTTGCAACTTTTCTGCTGAAAAGAATTGCAGCCAATGCAACTCCTGCTATAACACCTAGTGCAAGATTATGAGGTTTTGTAAGCATAGTAACTGCAAAAGTCATAAGCATGACAGCAGTATCACTTTTAGGTATCTTTCTAATATTTTTTAATCCATTTATATCTGCTGTGCTTATTGCAATCGTAATCATAATTGCTACCAAAGCAGCCATTGGGATGGCTCCAATCCAAGACTTCAAGAGGATTATCATAATTAGGAGAGATATACCTGAGGAAAGGGTTGATAATCTAGATTTGCCACCATTCTCAGTATTCATTACAGATTGTCCAACTAATGCACAACCTGCCATTCCACCAAATAAAGATGCCACAATATTTGCTATACCCTGTCCTCTTGCTTCTTTATTTTTATTAGAACTTGTATCAGTTACATCATCTAAAATATCTTGTGTTAAAAAGGTTTCCATTAAACCTACAAGGGATATTGCAAGTGAGGTAGGTAAAATTATCCCTAAAGTTTCAAGACTAAAAGGTACTTTCCCATTTTCTATTGATCCAAAAGGTAAAGAAATACTTGGTAATCCATCCGGTAATTTGCCTAAGTCGCTAACTGTTGGAACATCAAGATTGAAGAATATGCTTATCAGAGTAATTATTACTATCGCAATAAGTTGAGACGGCACTACTTTTGTGATTTTTGGAAGCCCATAAATAATTACTAATCCTAAAATTAAAAGAGTCCAAACTATTGGAATTTGAGAGTTAACTGGATATTGACTTAAAGTCTGGTCAACTAATCCCTTTGATTTTTCAATACCTATTCCTAACTGAGGTAGCTGTGCTTGAAATATTAAAAGTGCTAATGCATTTACGAATCCACTTAATACTCCTGTAGGAACGAATCGCATTTGATAGGCAAGTCTTAAATATCCCCAAAGTATTTGAAAAATCCCGGTTAATATTCCAGCAGCAATTAAATATGAGACTCCCAATCCAGGCGCTTGTGTTTCTCCATAAGCAACAAGTCCAGTCATCAAAAGAGCTGTTGAACCTGTAGCTGAGGTAATCATCCCCCTTCTTCCACCTACAATAGCAATTGTTATAGATAAGCAAAATGCACCAAAAAGGCCAACTTTAGGATCTACACCAGCTATGCCTGAAAAAGCAATTGCTTCTGGGATCATTGCAAATGCGACAACTAGGCCAGAGAGGATATTTGATTTTGGGTCATCTAACCAATTTTTAGATAAATATCTTGATAAATTTGACATTTTAAGTTTATTTATAATTACGAAGTTACCTTATAAAGGAGGCAAAATACCTTTTGGGTCAAAAATATTCTTTAAAGTTTTTAATTCATTCATTCTATTGCCAAAAGCTAATTTAAGTTCTTCCTGATGCGAATTTAAATGATTATGCAATTGGGCTAAGTGAATATTTGGATAAAACCTTTTTAGGCTATTCCAAGATTTATAAATCCAGTCTAAAGCGACCGCCTTTTCTTGAAGATCATTTTTTTTCCATGATGCATAAATCCATGGTTTCCATGTACTTCTTCTATGAACAAAAAAACTTGAGCCATGATTTAACTTTTTAGTTTTGCAACCTAGTTGTTGAGAAGCAACATAACAGGAATCATTGGGTTTATTGTCCATTATCTCTCTCAAACATTTTTTAAAAATTGGGATATCATCTTTTAAATCTTCTCCAAGAAGACTAATTACCTCAGAATGGTTATTTGCATTTAGTTCATATAAGTTCAATTCCTTTGGGAAGAAATTTATTTTGTTCAAGTCCTCATAAATTTTTTTTTCTAAAGCGGGAAATTTGTCTAGAAGCATTAAGTATTCTTCTGTTCTTTTATCCTCGAAATTATTTTTGAGTTCAGCAAAAACATATATATAAATTTTTTGGGCATAAATCCATTGCAAACTGATGTTTTCTGGAAATTCCTCTGATAGTTGTATTATTTCTGAAAGTTCATTTAGATTTACAAATCCTTCAATAACCTTAATTTGATTTGAAGGGATAGTCTTAAGTCCTATTTCGGTAATGATTGAGAAGAAGGGTGCTGCGCCTTTAATTGCTTCCCAAATCAATTGCTTTTCTGGATTTATTTGATTTTTGTTTAAAGAGATAAATGTGCCATTACCCAAGAAACCTTTTATTGATTCAATATTATCAATTGCTAATCCGTAGGCTCTGCTAAGTGGGCTTACTCCACCTGTTAGTATATATCCTGCTCCAGGAAGTTTAGAAAGTCCGATAGGAAAACTTCTATTATGTTTTTGTAAGTGATATATTAGATCCCCCATTTTTACCCCACCTCCAATTGTCACTAAATTACTTTCTCTATTAAGGTGAATTTTGCTATAGTTTTTTCTTAGATCGAGAGTTGTAAAACCATTTTTAGCGCAGCTGGAGGTTGTACCTCCACTACATACGCAAAGATGCTCAAAATTTTCCTTTGAATAGTTGTCTGCGTTAAATAAGGAATGGTCAACGTCATAAATTAACTTCTTAAACTTTGAGTCCTTTGAGTTAATATTTGGAATTTCAAGCAAGTTATTATTTTTTTTCACTACAGAATATTGTTCTTTACTATTATGTTATAAGTTATGGCTAAATTTTGGATAATCTAGATTCGAAATTAAATAATCAAATTGCTATTCTTATCTGTGGACATGGGAGTAGAAATAAACTAGCCATTACTGAATTTCAAGAATTAACTAAATACATCCAAAAAAGTTATCCAAACATTTTAGTTGAATATGGTTTCTTGGAGTTTGCCAAACCTACACTTGTTGATGCTCTAGATAAATTAAGAAATCATTCTATAAAAAAAATAATTGCAATACCTGCAATGCTTTTTGCTGCTGGCCATGTAAAAAATGATATTCCTAGCTTGCTTATGAATTATTCAAGTAAAACAGGTATTGAAATAATATACGGAAGAGAATTAGGTATTAATAATCTTATGATTAGTGCAGCTTGTGAAAGAGTCAAGGATGTATTTAAACAAAATAATACTCTCAAACCTGAAGAATCATTATTAGTTGTTGTTGGTAGAGGCTCTTCTGACCCAGATGCGAATTCCAATGTTTCAAAAATTACGAGAATGATCGTAGAGGGTATTGGTTTAGGATGGGGGGAAACAGTTTTTTCTGGAGTAACTTTCCCTCTTGTTGAACCTGGATTGAAAAATGTTGTGAGACTTGGTTATAAAAATATAATTGTTTTCCCTTATTTCCTTTTCTCAGGGGTTCTTGTTACGAGAATAAAAAGGCAAACTGATTTAGTTGCGATTAATAATCCACATATTTCATTTATACATGCAAAATATCTTTCATCTCAGCCTTATGTAGTTGACACTTTTGTAGAAAGGATTGAAGAGATTCTTAATAACGAGGGAAAGAATTTTATGAATTGTTCCACTTGTAAATATAGATCAAATTTATTCGGTTTTGAAAAAGAAGTTGGAATGGCACAAGAAAGTCATCATGATCATGTAGAGGGCTTAGGCATAAGTTGTGATTTATGTGATCCTGAATGTAATGGTGCTTGTGAAATTCAAAATCAAATCCCAATTACCAACCAAGAAAAATTAAATCTGGGAGAAGGTGATTACCTAGAACATGAACACATGGATGCTCATCAACATGAACATCATCATCATCACCATAGTATTTATCCAAATTCAAAACACCCTTTAGGACCTGTCACGCTTCGCTTGCCTAATGAAGATCAAATCTTAAGAAAATCCGTCGAAAATAGCTGAATCACCTGTCTCTTTCTCGACTAAGTCTTAATAGACTCAGAATATATAAGTATATTTAATATAAAATTTTAAAATTTATTTAAGCTAGATTTTCCACAATTTACAGGGTTTTTTCCACGTCCAAATCCACATTGGGCTAGAAATACCAGTATGTTTAAAAAAAAACAGGACTTCAGCATTATTGTTGACTTTTCTTTAAGTACTTATCAATTTTCTTATTAAAAAAAGTAAATTTTTGATTATTAAAGTTATAACATGAGTCTTATTTGATAATTCTAAAATTTTGCTTGCAAGTTTTTTTTGACTTTTAGAGAAAAAAACATAATTATGGTTCTGTAGAGAAATGAATTTATGGATCAAATCAGTCAATCAAATTTAAGCGATTTTAAACTCGATGCGTACTCTTCAAGTAAAGTGTCATTAGAAACAGAACTTTCAGAAACTCTTTATAACACTATGAAAGATTTTGTATTAAGAAACCCAACTTGGGATCAATATAAGCTTATAAATTCAGCATTAGCTACCTTTCTAGTCCAAAATGGATGTACTGATAATTCTGTCTCAGAGATTTACTTGAATCAATTATTTACTCCTTCTAAGTCTTCTTAATATTTAAACAGGCTCTTCTACTCAAGGCCATCATTGTAAGTGTAGGGCTCTGCCAAGATGAGGTTGGCCAACATGCTCCATCTAGTACGAATACATTTTTACATCTCCATAATCTATTATATTTATCAACTACGCTGTCTTCTTCATCAATTCCCATTGGCGCTCCTCCTACTTCATGAATGTAATATCCAGGAGGAGGAGGATTATCTGAAAGTGCGATCAAATTTTTTGTAAATAAATTCCCTAATGGGATATTCATTAGTTCATCAATATTTTTAATCTCTCCGTTCGCCGCTTCTATTGATTTTCGTATTGTATTTGCCATGTGTTTTGCCATATTTAACTCATTCTCACTCCATTCGAATTCAATATAGGGTATTGGAATACCCCATTCATCGGTTTTTTTTGAGAGAGAAACTGAGTTTTTCTCTCTAGGAAGGACCTCACCATGAGCTATAAGAAAGCCAATAGATGAACTTGGGTCTTTTTGCAAAAGTTTAGGTATTCCTAATCTATCAATTGCCCCCCAGATTCCATAACCTCTTTGAAAATTTATGTGGTCAATTTTGGGTAAATTTGAACCAAATGGAATGAAGAAGCTGCCTGCTCCAGAAAGGTTGGGAGAATGTTCTGATTTTTCATCTGATATTTTTGTTTTTGGAACTGAAAAAAATCTGCAGAGAGAGATATGGTCCATAAGACATTTACCTAATCTTCCTGAAGAGTCTCTAAATCCTGAAGAGTTTGATTTTACTTCAGAGTTTAGAAGTATTCTCAATGTCGCTATTGTTGACGCGCAAAGAAGAATTAAATCACAATTTAATACTTTTTTATGACCATTATCCAAATTTACAACTGTTATTTTAGAGGCTAGCTCTGTCCTTTTATTAGTTTCAAATGACTCTACTAAATGATTTGAAAGTATTTGAACATTACCAGTATCTAAAGCTTTTTTGAGTGTACTTCCTATGCTCGAAGAATTAGGCCAATGTTTTTCTTTTGCAGAGGAATTACGGTCAAATCCTCTTGATTGAATAAAAGGGTAATTTAATTTTGATTTAACTTTGCTACCAAAAATTTTTTCGCTTGTTGTAAGAGGTATACTTCCAATATATGAACCATTAGGAACCTGATTAATATCATCTTCATTTCCATAAATACCACAGAAATTCTCAATAAAGTCATAATGAGGAGCTAAATCATCGTAAGAAATAGGCCAATTTGGTCCAAATCCATCTTTTTTGGCAGGATGAAAATCATCTGGAGAGAATCTTAATGTAATCCCTCCCCAAGTCAATGACCTACCACCAAATTGTCTGCCTTGTGTCCAAAGAAATGGCTTTTTTGGTGGATATTTGTATGGATGCTTTAATTCATTTGAATATAAATCAGGACTATTTTTCCAATAGCCAGGATGTTGACTTTGATTTAAGTGCTTTTTTGAGATAATTCCTGATAATCTTTTAAAGGTATTTTTGGGCTCATAATTACGCGCACTATTTCTGCTAATTTCTGGCCCTGCTTCAATAATTAGAACCTTTATTCCTTGTTCGGCTAACGTTAAAGCCGCTACTCCTCCTGTAGCCCCAGAGCCTACTACTATTGCATCATAAGGATTTATATCCAAATCTACTAAGCTATATGTCATTTAAACAAATATAGCATTCAGTAAATAATTTATTTAATAATTATGGGTTGAGAAGTTAGAATTTATAAACCATTCTATTAAATTAATGAGATTTATAATTTTAATTCTTTGCGTTTTTGTAGTTAGCTTTCCTAGCACTTCCTTTGCTGCTTTAGATTACGGAAAACAATCTTTATTAGGGGCAGATTTTTCAGGATCCGATTTGAAGGGGGCAACATTTTATTTAACAGATTTACAGGATGCTAATTTGTCAAATTGTGATCTCCAAAATGCCACTTTGTATGGGGCCAAATTGAAGGATACTGATTTAAGTAACTCTAATTTAAAGGAAGTAACTTTAGACTCAGCAGTTCTTGATGGTACAGATATATCAAATACTAATTTAGAGGATTCCTTTGCATACAGTACAAAATTTGAAAATGTAAAAATTAATGGTGCAGATTTCACAAATGTTTACTTGCCAAAGGATGTGTTAAGAGACTTTTGTGTAGATGCTTCTGGAGTTAATCCTTTTACAAATAGAGAAACTAGAAAAACTTTAGAATGCGATAGTATTTAAATCTAGGCATAAGAAATTTCTTTCTTTATTTTTCTTTGCTTATATATAGATCGGCCAATAGGCCAACCTAAAATTGATAAATGTCTAACTAAATTATTTGAATATTGTAAACTTAATTTTCCTAAGAACTTGATATCAAGTTCATTAAGAGTTTTTATTATTAAATTAAGTTCTTCTTTTTTACCATTCTTCCTGTCTAACAAAATAAATTCATTTTCATTTAGTTTTTTTTCTAAAACACTATTATCATAGGCAAAGCCTAGCTTAAGTAAATTTAATTTATCAGAGTAAAGAGTATAAATTATTCCACTTTTATTTTTATTAGGAGAATTTGCTAATGGCAATTGAGATGAAAAAAGTTTAGAGTAAGCTTTTTTTATTTTGATTGTTTTGTCGTTCATATTAAGTTGACTCTTTTTGTAAAATTTCATATTTTTCAAATAAATTATTAACCTCTGCCAATGCAATCCTTTTTTGACAAGCCGAATCATATCTGTTTATTGCTATTGAAGGGATCGATCCTTTGCTCTTCATTTCTCTTAGTCCCATTTCTAAACACTGAAATGCAACACTTGATAGATCACGACCCTCAGCGGCAGCCCATACCTTTAAAAGATAATTAAGATTAGATGGAACTGAAATTTGAACTTTGTTTGAATTTGAAGTATTTAAGGTAATATCGTCGATACTTATTTCTTTCGTATAAATATTTTCTTTTAACCTTTTTTTCAATATTCTTACTTGGCCAATAGTATCTTCGTTATTCTTAAATTTTCTTTCAATTTCAAATAATTCTTCTTCGGAGCTTTTTAAGGCTTCTAATGCCCAATGAGCATCATCTTTTGCTATTGGCGTATTTTTTAGCCATTCATCTCTTATTGAAGACCAATTTTTAGACATAATTTTTATTTCATAATTAAAGAATAATCTATTCTAAATAGATTGTCTACAGATTTATCTTAGATTGATATTAGATTGTATAAATATCGTTATATAGATAAGCCTGGTTGAGAATGTACCTTATATATTTTTTATATATTTGATTTCAAATCAAATTTGTAATTTATTAAATGAAAAGAGTTTCTGATTATTTTTGTACAAAGTTATAGCATGATTTCATCCCATTTTGTTCAAAGATTTTTTAGTTTATGAAAAATATTTCTAAAATCTATTAAGATAAGGTCGTTAATAATTGATATTTTTGTCTTTATAAAAAAATCTTTTTTGTATCCCTTCTCAACTTCTTTTTTATAACAAGAGAAGATTTTACGATAAAAATAAATAAGATATTTGTTATTTAATCAATTTTTTCAAGGATTTTTTTAATTCGATAGCCTAATTTAAATGAAGGTACTTCACTATTATGTATTCCTTCTTCAATTGAATATATAAAACTCTTGTAGAGTTCTCTCAAGGAATATGTTCTGGTATCTTTAAATTTTATGGGTATTGCATCATTGGCATTAAACAACAAAATTCTTTTGTCATCATGTTCTATGAAAACTGATTGATCACAGGCTCTAAATGGAGGCTTATGTTCGTAAATTAATTTGCCCTTTTTCCCATTTATTATAATTCTCATCCCATGAGAACTACTGTGGCAATTACTAACTTTACATCTGACTTTAATATTATTTTTAATAATAAAATCTACTTTTATTAAATCCTCTGCTGTGACTGGGATTTTATTTGCATCACTATCCATTCGGAAAGGAATTATGATTTGACTTTTGGATTTACCTATAGTATTTATTTCACTCATTAGTAACCATTGAATTAAATCAATAATATGAACAAGAAAAGCATTCTTCACCCCTCCACCTTGCAAATTATCATTCCTCCACGTCCACAAACTTTTGGGATCCCTTCTTCTTGATGTTAACCATTTCACGTCTACAGATCTGATTTCATCAATACTTTGATCATTTATTTTTGATTTTAAAAATTGAATTCCAGGTTCAAATCGATACTGAAAATTTATACAATTTGCAAGTTTAAATTTTTCAACTAATAAAGTTGAATTTAATCCTTCGAGAGTTGAAATGCAAAAAGGTTTTTCGCATAATATATTTATATTTTTTTGAGCAATTTTTGAGATTAGATCGGAATGATATCTTGGAGGTGTAGCGATTGTAATTACATTTGGATTTAAAGAAATTAGATGGTCCACAGAATTGGAGTAAATTTGAGGATTTGATATCTTTTTAAGAAGTTTTCCTGAACCTGAATCAGTTATGCCAATAATTTTCACACCTTTAATATTTTTTAAAGCTTCAAGGTGACAGTCAAAGCCAAACCCTCCGCCAATTATTCCAAACTTCATATGTTTTTTTTTGTTATTAAATCATTCTTACTTCGGGTAATGGGATTATAAATTTTGATTTTAACCCTTTTTTCTTTAAATTATTTATAAGCTCTTTTGAAATATGCCATGATAATAGTAATACATAATCAGGTTGTTCTTTAAACAATATCTCTTCATCTAATACTGGAATTGATGTGCCTGGTAAGAATTTACCAATTTTATGGGAACCTTTTATTTCACAAATATAAGAAACTAAAGATGAATCTATGCCGCAAAAATTCATCAGTGTAGTCCCTCTAGAAGGTGCTCCTATTCCAAAAACAGTTTTATTCTCATTCTTTAAATCTATGAGAGTTTGCAGAAGTTCAGTTTTCTGTTTCTGAACAATATCTTTATAGGAAAATAAATTATTTTCCTTGTATAGAAATTCTTGCTCTTTTTCAAGAATTTGTTTAAAGGAATTACTTTCTTTATATTCGTTAGAACGTGAAGCAAAGACTCTAATTGAACCGCCATGAGTATTTATTAATTTCGCATTAAATATTTTGAACCCATGAGATGATAATAGATTATTTAAGCATTCTAGAGAGTAATATCTCATATGCTCGTGGTATATCGTATCGTATTGATTTGATTCAATTAATGACTTTAAATAATGAACTTCTACAATAAATAAACCATCTTTCTTGAGTAAATTTGAAATGTTTCCCATAACTTCATTTGGGTTATCAATATGAGCGAAAACGTTTGTAGCAGTAATGACATCTGGATTGCCAAAATTTTTAATTATTTTTTTGCTGGATTCTTTATTGAAGTAGTCAATTATTGTGGGAATGCCTTTCTCAATTGCTTTATTCCCTATGTCTTCAGGAGTAATTCCAACTACCTTAGATTTTTCAAGAAAATATGTCAATAAATTCCCATCATTGGAACCAATATCACAAACTAATTTCTTTTTGTCTAATTTAATTAACTCATCAACTTCTTGACTTAATTCACTAAAGTTATCTCTTAATATTCGTGTTGTGGAACTTGTATATGGATAACTACTTGGGAATAAAATTTCTTTATCTACAATGCAAGATAGTTGTACTAGTTTACAATTTTGGCACTGTATTAATTTGCTTGGAAAAAAAATTTGTTCTTTTTGATCATTTTTGATTTCCTGAAAATCATTAACTGACGGAAGATATCCTAAATTAAGGATTTCTTTAGTGTCTTCAGAATTACAAATTTGGCATCGTTTAATTATTTTTGATGAACTCATTAAAAGTTAACTTACAATAAATAGTTCCTAATAATACCATCCTTTTAGACTTTCAACACCTTCTTTTAGAGATATTGTTTGTCTATAACCAATTTTCGAAATCTTAGAAATATCAGGACATCTCCTAATAGTACTTCCAAGTTGTAGCTCTCCTGGTTTTATTTCTATATTGATATCTAAAGTTTGACTTATAAGTAAAGCTAATTTTTTTATAGATATTTCGTCATCATTTCCAATATGGTAAATCTGGTTACTTTCCCCACTATTTATTAAAATTTCTACTCCTTTAATAAAATCGTTAATATGAATAAAAGAACGTGTCTCATTCCCGCTTCCTTGAATTGGGAATTTGACAACTTTATTTTTACCAATTTCAGTAACTATTTTTTTCATTTTAATGAAAAACTGGGGAATAACATGCTCATTACCCATATCTGGACCATATACATTGTGTGGCCTATAAATTATTAATTTATTTACTAATTTTTGAATGCAGTGTATGGCTACAAGTTCACATAAAATTTTTCCTCCTCCGTAAGAGTATCTTGGATTCATTACGTCTGGAATTATTAAACGTTCATTTTCTGCAGCAGGCAGTTTTGAGGGGGTTTGATAAACCTCTGAGGTTGAGGCTAAATAAAATTCCTCTATATTTTTTTCTTTGCAAGAATTATAAAGATTTATAATACCTGAGGACGCAACATCTAAAACTAATTCTGGTTTTTTATAAAAATTTTCTGTTCCATTAATGTAAGCCAAGTGATGAATCTGTTCAATATTTGAGCAAGCTTTTGAAACTACTTCAAAGTCTCTAATATCCCCTTGAATAAACTCAACGTCATCTAATATGGTTTTTAATCTAGAGGCAGATCCTCTAGAGCAATTATCTAGGACTTTAACTTTATTCCCTTCTTGGACTAATTTTTTTACTAGTGCACTTCCAATAAATCCGCACCCACCGGTAATAAGAATATTTTTCATAAATTAATTATATCTTTTATCTGATTTTTTTACTGAGCAAGATTTCTTCCTCAGCCAAAAAGTTGCTAATCCATAGAAATACCATTTTAAATATTCATTTAGCCATGAGAATAGTTTAAAGTTGCTGCTGCCATAACTTCTTTCTTCCCATTTTGCGGGAATTTCTGAAATAGATAATTTTAATCTTCTTGCTTTTACTAATAATTCTATTGAATATGTAAATCCCTTTTTAGATTCAATTTGCACATAATCGATTAGTTTTCTTGAAAATAGTCTAAATCCATTACTTGCGTCCATTACAGGAATACATGACAAAAAATAAAGTGAAAATGAACCGCATCTTACTAAGATATTTTTCAAAAGTGGACAACCCCTCATCGTTCCACCTCTGATGAACCTACTCGCAACAACTACATGATTTCCATTCTCAAAGCTTTTATACATTGAATCAATAATATTTGTATTAATTAAATCGTCAGCAGGGTAAACCAATAAAGCATCTGCATCACTTCTTTTAAAACCTGAAATGATTGCTGAATGTACTCCTTTACCTTCATTTAGGACGAGGTCTATCTCAAATGAAAAGTCTTTTGGGTCAAAGAAGTTTAATGTATTATCATCAAAAGAATCGAAACATAAAAGAACTTTAAATGAGGTAGAGACGTTCTGGTCTAACAATCGAAGAAGAGAAGAAATTTTTTCTTCATTAAAAACTGGAATAACTATATCTAATTTTTTTTTCATAAATAATAATTAAAGAGATATAGAATCTAGTCTTTTTGTGGAAAGAGTATAATCCCTGCAGAATGGAAGAGAACTATCTTTTGTGATTGAGTTCATATCAGTTTGTAATATATCAGATTTATGTTTTTTATATTTATCGAAATCTGATTGTGATTTATCACCAACATTCAAAACTCCTATGTATTCAATAAATGTAAGCTTATAGATTAGACGCACAAGTCTTGAAACTGGGATAGAAGACGTAAAAATATCATTAGCTGCATCTAAAAAGGGGATCTTTTTAGGATTGAAAAATCTTGTTCTTACTATTAGATAGTTATTTAATAATCTAACAGAACATTCTGCTGCTAATTTTGTCCACCCATAGTTACAAATTGGTATCGTTGGATCATATTCATCATAATTACCTTCCCCGCAATGATAAACAGCGTCAGTAGAAATATGCAATAGTCTTGGTTCAATATTTCTAGTTCTGAAATCTAATATAGATTGTACTAATTGAGATGTGCCTATAATATTTATTGATATAGCTCCCTTGGGATTAGTCTGGCAAATTTTTCTTCTTGCCAATGCAGCACAATTTATTACATGAGTTGGTTTGTATTGATTTAAAATGGAATCTATTGATTCTTTGTTTTCTAAATCACAAATTTCTTTAGTTGGAAAATATATTTGTTCAAATAAATTAGATTGAATTATTTCTTTGCCTAATTTTCCAGACCCACCGAGAAGTAATATCCTATTTTGTTGTTTCATGATTTAATAAATTTAAAACTATCGATAGTGCTGCTATGGAATATGCATTGGACAATTTCCCATTATAAATAAAATCAATCAAATCTTTACGATTTATTCTTAAAACTGTAATACCAACTTCAGGATCTCGTAGTTTTGAGGGGTTTTCAGCTTTAAAGATATGAAGCTTATTCATTAATCTTCCTACATCGGGTTCAAGGACAGCAACTCTTTTTACATTTTTAAAAGATAAACCTAATTCCTCAACTAATTCTCTCTTTATTGATTGTAGAGGGGTTTCACCTTTGTCAATTTGCCCACCTGGGGTCTCAAGGCTTTTCATATTTTCAACAACAGGCCTTTCTTGTGTGACAAGAAATATGTCTCTATTTTTGTCAAAAGCTACTGCCGTAACATAATCAGGAGGCTTGATACCATAAAATTTTGAATTGCTTTTTTTATCAAGAATTTCGTAAAGATCAAACCATTTTTTTGAAAAAATTATTTTCTTCATTTAGAAAATTCAATGCCAAGACTCCAAATATCAAATAACTTCTTATTTGATGTTAATTTAATATTCTTATAGATATCATGCGGAGCACCAATAATAATTATTTCCGAGTAATCGATCAAATCTTCTTTAGAAATATATTTTGGATCATTTACAAATTCATCACTACATTTAACTTCAGCTCCCTCAAATGATAACAACTTTTTTAATTTAAAAGATAGTGAATCTCGAATATCATCGATATTTGCTTTAAAAGCCATACCTAATATTCCAACTTTTGCATTTTCTAAAACATTTGTTTTTTTAATAAGTTGAATAAGATACTCTGGCATCCTTTCATTTATATTCATTGCTGCTTGAGCTAAAAAATTTGCATTCCTACTTAGATTTGCAAGTTGCATGGTGTCTTTAAGGAGACATGGACCTGCAGCAAAACCTGCAGATGGGAATCCAGACATTCTTGGATAATTTTCCATCATAAGGTCTCTTATATCTTCATAATTTTCACCCATATCATTAGAGATCATATAGAACTGATTTGTGGCTGCGAATTGAATATACCTCCAGGTATTTGAGTATAATTTCGCTAATTCAGCTTTTGTTACTGAAGTATAAATTATACTTTTTGATACTTCTCCAAATAACTTTCCTGATAAATTTATAGCTTTTTCACTAAATCCTGAGACAATTTGAGGTAGTTTTGAAAGCTCTTGAATAGCATATCCTTGTACAATTCTTTCTGGACAGAAACTTAGATTAATTCTTGGACCCAGTAATTTATTTACTTGACTGCAAATCCCAGGGAAAACGGAACTTCTTATAATAATTAATTGCTCTTGATTAAAGAACTTTGAATATTCTGAAATTGCATCTAAAAATTGATTTGTTTTAGGATTAAGATACTCATCTATTGGAGTTCCAATGCAAAATATTATATTTTTAGCATTTTTAATTTCCTCAGAATTAGATGTAATATGAATCAAGTTCCTTTTTAGAGCAAGTTTTAGCAAACTTTCAGCTCCATATTCTATAAAAGGCATTTTGCCTTTCATTACTTTTTTTTCATCATTTAAATTATTGTCAACTAATAAAACATTTTTAAATTTGTCTGCGAATAAGATTCCCAAGGGCAAACCAATATGACCTAAGCCCCCTATTATTGCTATGTCATATTCATATTGCATTAAACAAAATTATTTTCATGATAATTTTAATATATCCTCTTTAATATACAAACCTAAGAATATAAATTATTTAATAAAAGAAAACAGAAATTTTTTATAAAATAATCTTCTTGACATAAAAATATTCTATCATTTTTTGATTTTATAAATTATTGACAGTGAAAACTTAAGGTAGTAAATTTCATTAAACAAAATTTGTAATGGAAGATAATTTTAAAATGAAAAAAATCCTAATTAAATCGGAATTAAATTTAATTAGTAAGTTTGATGATTTTTCTAAGAGAATTTCTGCTTGCGAAGAGAATGGTTGGAAAATAGATATTAAATTTTCATTAATAGCTTTTTTTATATCTATTTTTTTAGCATTTCCATCTTTATGGCTATATTTGCAGCCTGATAGAGCTGGGAGGTTATTTTTTCAAATTATGCAAGCAGAAAACCCTCTTAATAGAGACCTGCCACCTATGGCACAATTATTAGGGTATAGAATTTTCGTTCCGTCTATAAATTACTTTCTTGGACTAAAGGGGCTTTTTGTAATCGTAATACCAATATTATCTTCTTGGATAAATTTATTTCTCTTAAGCAGAATTTTAAGAACTAGAACAAATAATAATACTTTTACATTATTAAATCTTATAGGCCTATCTCTTACTTGGTTTATTGCAGAAGGGACTTCATATTGGGGAACAACTGACTCTGTTTCATTTCTTTTACTTCTGATACCTGCCGCGTATAGAGTTCATCCTTTATATTTTGTTTTTGCAATTCCATCTTCTCTTTTTAATGATGAACGGTCAATTTTTGCGGGACTGTTCCTCTTGTTATTCATGATGCGAAGGGATTATTTGAAAATTAATAATTTGTCCTACATTATTAAAAGTATTTTTTTTGCATTCATAGGATTTTTTATATGGATTTTTGGGAGATACTTGATTCAGTCAGGCTATTTTGTTCCTTCTCCAAATATCGATATCGTAACAAATCAAATACCAAATTTTATAGATAATTTTAGAGAATACTGGCCTTGCCAGCTTCTTAACTATATGAGCTCTTTCAAATGGTTTTTCTTCTTTCCTTTTTTTTTGATTTTGAGTTTAAAATCCCAGGCATCTAATGATATTGTCACGAAGTATAATTTTGATTTTAAGAAACAATTTAATTTAAATTTTTTAGTTTTTCTTTTTTATAGCGCTCTAGTAATGGTTAATGGTGATGTTTGGAGATCAATGTCATATAGCTATTTCTTTATAATTGAATCTATCTTAACTCTTTACGTTTTAGAGAGGAATTTTTCAATTAAATTGAGTTATAGGTTGGTTTTATTAATGATAATAACACCGGTATGCTTTTTTGGAACACATCTTACTCCTCAAGGATCCTTCCCTTTCCCATTAGTTATTTTAAGAACTTTTGGAGGGATTGGAGAATCATTTATTCCATGGATCTCTAACTTATTAAGTTGAAGTGACTTCTATGAATAATTGATTTTTATAAATTAGTTTAGAGTTTTAATTTAATAAAGTTAAAATAGATTAAATATATAGTCTATATTTCAAGGAAGGAAATTTAAATCAAAATGCTTGATAAAGATTTTTTTTTGAATATTGAAAAATTTGCAAGTGCAACAAAATTAAATGGGAGTTTTAGATACGTTCCAGTTGAAAATATAAGTAAAGAGATATTGGAATTAATAGAGACTATATTGATTGGATTTTTCAAACCAGAATTAAATGATAGTAAGAAGAATATCAATGTAAGAGAGGTCGATACTATGCCAACAAAAACAGAAATCTGTAATCTTAAGAGCTAATAGGCTAAGTCTTTTATTAAGTTCAGAAAAATTAGGTTAAGATAGGAATACGAATTTTTCAACAATATATTGAATAAGATATT
>Ga0310343_10000587_pt1 | contig 17469 bp, 15 predicted proteins | sample HC15DNA2025_MG_FD_203519 | JGI IMG/M metagenome (GOLD analysis project Ga0310343, IMG submission 203519) | Marine microbial communities from station ALOHA, North Pacific Subtropical Gyre - HC15-DNA-20-25_MG | ecosystem: Environmental > Aquatic > Marine > Oceanic | place: Pacific Ocean: North... | reverse complement strand
AAACTATTTGTATCCCAGGCCCTTGCGCAGCTCTTACCGCTTTAGTTTCTAGTGGACTTGATGCATCAACATTTATTTTTGAGGGTTTTCTACCAAAGAAACAAAGTGAAAGACATAAAATTCTTTTTGATATCAGCAAAAATAGGAAGACTACTATAATTTACGAATCACCTCATAGAATAAATAAATTTTTACTAGAACTAAAAAATTTTTGCGGAGGTGATAGAGAAATTCAACTTTATCGCGAATTAACCAAAAAGTTTGAGGAGCATATCGGAAATAACATTAATGAAGTTATAGAGAAAATAAAAGATAAAGAAATTATTGGAGAGATTACAGTATTGATTAGAGGTATAAAAAATTCAAAAAATCAAGATATAAATCTTATGATTCTAAAGAATGAACTTAATGAATTAATTAATGCAGGTCTAACTTTATCATCAGCTTCTAAATACCTAGCCAAAAAAAATGGCATCCCAAAAAATACAATTTATAATCTATATTAAAATATATTGAGTAATATAAAACGTGTTTGGAGCTTTTAAGAAATTAATTTTTTCAATAACCTTCAATTCTTGTTTATTTTTATTATTGATAATTGGAATACAAAATAGCTCAAGTAAAAGGGAGGTTAATTTGTTTAAAAAAGAAACTATTGCCTTACCAATAAGCTTTATAGTTGGAGTTAGTTTCATAACAGGTTCAACGATAGGCAGCTTTGTACCTATTTTCTTTAATAAAAAAAAAGTTGATAATTAAATAGAAATCAAATTTTCAGAAGTAACTATTCTAGATATCCCACGTGATATCAATATTGGAGCAACAATTTTAAATACATCAGTATTAGGAACTTTTAATACTTTCTGATCTTTGTTACACATACGTTTTGCGGTTTTCAAATCAAAATGAATTTCTATAGTTTTTCTTTTCAAGTCATTTTGAGGTAAAAACTGCCATTCAGGATAATCTTTTAAATACTTAGTTACTAGCTCAATTTCTTTTTTGACAATTAAAAAAACTATATTAGGTAGTTTTATTTCTGAAAGAGGAATAGAAGAAATATCTTTCTGAGAAAGATCTTCAAAGTCATGATTCAAAGGAGTTATTTCTATAAAAGATTCCAAAAAATTTGTTTTATCTTCATTCGATCTACCTACTGATGTTGAAGTTTCGTAAGTTTTATTTATTTTATTTATCTCATAAGTTTGCTGAATTTCATTTTCAGCCAATTTTTCATCTTCTAGATCCAATGTTGGATTTAATCTGTTGAGAATTTCTTTATATTTTTTTTCTCCAAGGCTTTTTTTTAAATTTCTTATTATCGTCGTTTTAGTACAATTAAACTTCTGAGATAGATTGACTATAGATTTATTATTTAAAAAATAAATTTTAATTTCTTCTTTTTGTTTTTCAGTAAGTCTCTTGGCCAAATCAAAAAAAAAATAACTTTTAAATATAATCTTAGGAAATTATCACACAAAAGAATGTTATTTAAACAAATTAAAAACAAAAATTCTTATCAACACATCTTTGTAAATTTTAGACCTTATTGTCAGATATAATAGATAGGTGCTTCCTTAGCTCAGCTGGATAGAGCAACTGCCTTCTAAGCAGTGGGCCGCAGGTTCGAATCCTGCAGGAAGCGTTTATTTAAAACTAATTTTTATTATTATTTTATATTTGGGCTACCAACTTGCCAAAAATTAATTCCAAGATCAACCCATTTCTCCTTAGGAAATATCTTTCTAGTATCAAATATCCAAGCTGGTTTTCTCATAAGGCTTGACAATTTTTGCCAATTTAATTCTCTATATTCCTCCCACTCAGTAATAATAATTATCGCATCTGCATTCTTAGCTGATTTATAAATATCTCTCTCAAAATTCCAACTGCCATGGGATAGTGGATTCTCTTCAAATTCTTTTATCGAAAGTTCCTTTTCAATTTGTTTATTATTTACTTTTGGATCATTGATATTTAATTGAGCACCATTTTCTATTAAATTCTTTGATATTTCTATTGCTGGAGACTCTCTTGTATCATTAGTATTAGCTTTAAAAGCAAAGCCTAATAATAAGATTTTTTTACCAGTAACTGTTCCAAATAACTTCTCAACAACCAAATTGGAGATGCGCTTTTTTTGCCATTGATTTATGACCAGGACTTGTTCCCAATAATTTGCAATACTGTAAAAGCCATAATACCTACACAAATAAACTAAATTCAAAATATCTTTCTTAAAACAACTACCTCCAAATCCAGGACTTGGAGATAAGAATTTTTTCCCTATCCTTGTATCATTGCCAATAGCTTTTACTACTTCATCAATCTCAGCACCTGTTGATTCACATAATGCCGTAATGGAATTAATGGAACTTAATCTTTGAGCAAGAAAAGCATTCGCTATCAATTTAGAAAGTTCACTGCTCCATATATTTGTTAAAAGAATTTTTTCTTCAGGAATCCATTTTAAATAAATTTCTTTCAATGTATCTATTGCTCGATAATCCTCTCCACCTATCAAGACTCTATCAGGATTTTCCAAATCTTTTATAGCTGTACCTTCAGCTAAAAATTCTGGACTTGATAAAACCGAAAAAGATTTTTTGTTAAAATCACTATCATTTTCTGAATTCATCAAAATTTCCTTTATTAATTCTGCTGTCTTTACTGGTACGGTACTTTTTTCAACAATTATCGTGTGGCCCTTTGAATATTTAGCAACTTGTCTTGCACTAGATTCAACCCATTTTAAATCACTGGCATATCCTGCCCCTAGTCCTGATAATTTTGTTGGAGTATTTACTGATATAAATATCATTTCTGCTTCACTTATTGCTTTTGCTATGTTGGTTGAAAAAAATAAATTTCTATTTCTATTTCTTTTTACAACTTCTTTAAGTCCTGGTTCATATATTGGTAAATTCATTAAATCAGAATCATTCCACGCTGCAATTTTGCTTTCATCTATATCAACAAGAGTAACTTCAATTTGAGGACAATGATCTGAGATTACAGCCATTGTAGGTCCTCCAACATAGCCTGCACCTATACAACAAATTTTCTTTATGGGTATTGAAATAAGGTTATAAAAAAATTAGATTTATTATAAATGATTAAGTTAAATCATATTAGATTTACTCATAAAACTAAATCATTATATATCTACAATGCGCCATAGAAGCAGATTAATTATTATGCATCATCTTATCAAAATTGAATTTTAATATAAAGTATTACAATATATAATTATAAAGATATTGAGAAAATAGATATTCATGTATTTTTTTAAATTAAATATTAAAAATATTTTTTTGTTAAAATTATTTTTTTTAATAGTATCTTCCATAATTCCAAGTGAACTAATTTATGGATATGAATTATGCGAAAAAAAAGAGGATTGTTTTTTGAATGAGAAATTTAATAAAGAAATAAGTTTTAAAAAGAACCTAATAAATTCAAAAAATTCAAATAATTTTTTTAATAAAATAGAATTAAATCCATTAGAAATCTTTTTAGCATTTACTAATGATACCTCTAATCAAAGTAGTATTGAAATACAAGCAGTTGAACAAACAGAAAGTAAAGATAAATTCATAGCAAAGGGAGATGTAATTATCAAAAAAAATGGAGCAGTTCTTAGAGCTGATTATATTGAATATGATAAAAATTCAAGTTTCTTAAAATCAAAAGGGAACATCAAATATTTTAATAAAAATCAAATATTAATCTCGGATTATTTTGAATATAATTTTTCAGAGAAATCAGGATTCATTGAAAATATTTATGGAGTAATTGATCTAGAGACATTCAGCGAAGATATTAATCTTACAAAAGACAATATATCTGATTCAAAAAATCCAATCGATAGGTCAACCATAACCACATCAGATAGAGCAAATCCTATTGGTTTAAGTTTCAAAAGTGGAAATGCTAATTCCAGTTTTTTAAACTTCAAAAATTTAGATACATCAAAAAAACGTATTGAAAAATGGAGATTCAAATCTCAAAAAATTAAGATAAATGATTCTTTAATAAGTTCAAAGAAAATAATCTTCACAAATGATGCCTTTAATCCCCCTCAACTAAATATTGTTGCTCATAATGTATATTCTAAAAATAAGAAAAATAAAACAATATTCGTAAGCAGTTCGACAAAACTTATCTTAGATCAAAAGGTTACATTACCTCTAGGCAGGAAAGTAATAAGTGATAAGCAAGAAAACCTCAATAAGTTTGGTTTAGGAATAGATAATGAAGAAAAAGATGGATTATTTATATCCAGAACTTCTGATATTTATGAATTTAAAAATTTAGATTTTCAATTTATACCCGAGCTTTACTTACAGAGAATCTTCAAAGGTGAAACTTATAGTTTTAGGGAAAAAGGAGCATCCATAACCGGTCCTAAGATAAAAAATCAAATCAATCCTATTGATTATTTTGGAGGGAATATTTTAATTAATGGTGAGATTGCATCTTATAGAATTAATTCAAGAAGCAGCATAAACTCGCTCGATATAGACAAATTAAATGAGTCAATTAGATCATCTATATCTATATCAAAAAATCTAAGGAATAAAAATCTTAAAAATTTAGAATTAAACTATTTTGCCGCATATAGAGAAAAAATAGATACTGGATATCATGGAATTCACGAAATTTATAATGGATATGGTGTAAATTTAAAAAATTCATTTAAAAAAGCTCACAAAAAAAATAATTGGTATTCGAATCAAAATCTTTCATTAGGAAAATTTAAATCTGAAAATCATCAAGGTAATCTTGCGACACATACTCGCACAAGTTTTGGAGGAAATTTAGCTAATAAATATACAATTTGGAAGTCTATCAAAAAAGACATTTACATAGATGATTCTTACAAATTTGTTCCCAATATTTTAGAGAATGAATTAAATTTAGTGAGTGATCTTAATCTCGCAATTAATAATTATAGTGATCATGGATCTCAAAATTTAATTAGATTTACTATCGGACCAGCATTAACAATAGGAAACTTTAAGAAAAACTTTTTTGACTATACTTCTTTAGAAACTTTTCTAGAAATTACAAGAAAAAGTGGATCTTCTCCTTTTAAATTTGACAACATTGATGATGATTTGAAACTTAATTTAAATCTTAATCAACAAATAATAAAAGGTTTAAGCTTCGGTATAAGTACTTATCTTAATATTGATAAAGATTCAGATAAATTTAATAAATTTATCAATACAAAATACTCAGTTAATTGGAATAGAAGAGCATATAATTTCCAAATTTATTTTGAACAAGATACTAAAAATGCAGGTTTAAACTTCACAATATTTGGTGCGCCTATTAAAGGATTGGGTAAAGAATTTTAATTTCATGAAAATGTATGAAAAATTTAATAGAAATGCATTCAATAATAACTTTAGAAAATAAAAGCGGTTTTTTTATTTGAATTTTAGGATGGATATGAATTTATAAAAAGATTATTGCAATCTATTTTTGAGCAAACTCAGAAGAATTTTATTATTTTTTTAAATTATAGTAATGCAAAAGATAAATTTTCACTTAAAAAATTAAATCTTAATGAAATAAACAAAAAAATTAGAGTTGGATTTAGAAATAAAATTAAGTACAAAAAATTTTTTAATATAGAAAGTAATTTTTATCAAAAATTTATAAAATATGTATAAAACTTTATCTTTAAAAATCACATTAACATAAAAAATATTGGCTTAAGTTTATAAATTTTGTAATATAAAAATTATGTTTGGTATGGAAAGTTATAAATTGAAGTCAAAAACCCTTTTCTTAATTGGTATTTTTTTATTACCCTCTACTCCATTTTTTTCTGCAATATTTTTACTAATAAGTTTGATTATTTCATTTTTTAAGAATGGATTTAACCTAATAAAAGATAGATGGAACTATTTATTTATTATTTCTGCAATTTTAATGATATTTATATCATTATTGCATTTCTTAAATTATGAAAACCTTGAAATATTTAAACCTTATTGGGATCCAATAAGTTCAACAGAAAAAACTCACATCTTTCAAAGAAACTCATTTTCATCATTGATTGGTTTGGCAAATTGGATTCCATTATTTTTCTGTTTTATTGGATTCCAACCTTATTTAAAATCTAGCGAAGATAGAAAATTAATTATGAAAATATTTGTTGCAGGGTCAGTACCAGTTTTAATTTCAGGATTCTCACAATTTTTCTTTAAGCTATATGGACCTTTTGAATTATTTAATGGGTTAATAATTTGGTTCCAAAAACCTAATGTAAATCTTACTGGATTATTTAATAATCAGAACTATGCTGGATGCTGGTTAAATATTGTATGGCCTTTTTCAATTGCAATATTTTTCGAAAAAACAAAAAATGTTTTTAGAAAAGGTTCTTCGATTTTATTCATGGTGTCTTTATCAGTAGCATCATTTCTAACATTTTCAAGAAATGCTTGGGGAGGGTTACTTTTAACAATCCCTCTTGTTTTAGGAACCACAACGTTATATTGGTTTTTGCCTTTAATTTCATTTTTAATTTTATTAATTGTATTTAAATTAAATGATCTTCTGCCTCAAAATATTAATAAAATTCTAGACTCACTTTTACCTGTTAGATTTGATATTTTTAGTCAATTTTCATCAGATTCATATGGTGCAATAGATAAAAGAATTACAATAATAAATTTTGCAATAAAAATGATTTTTAAAAATCCTTTACTTGGTTGGGGTGCGGCTTCATTCCCAATTTATTACTTAACTTATAACAATGTTTATAAAGGGCATGCTCATAATATTTTCATAGATTTATCTTTTAATTATGGAATAATAGTTTCAATTTTGATATTTACAAAAATTTTAATAATTGTATTTATTACTCTTAAAAATATATATTTATCAAATTCTAAAGAAATTCCTAAAAACTATTTTGAGAGGGCATGGTGTACCTCCTTCATAGTACTTTTTTTATCGCAAATGTTTGATGTTCAATATTATGATATAAGAATAAGCATATCATTCTGGATACTTCTAGCAGGAATGAAATGTATATCTAATCAAGACCTTGAAAATAAATCTTATACCAATTTGCAAATTTCCTAATACCATCTTGGAAAGAAGTTTTAGGACTATAACCTATCCAATTTTTTAGACTTTCAATAGAAGCCCAAGTTTTCTCCACATCCCCTGGTTGAATGGGAAGGAATTTCTTTTTTGCTTTCTCGTCAAGTTCAATTTCTAGATTGGAAATAAAATCCAAAAGTGCAATTGGGTTATTACTTCCTACATTAAATATCATATGAGGAGCAAAGGAGGAAGATGCATCAGGATTTAAAAAATCAAATCCTTTATTTTTTTCTGCAGGCTTATAGCAACATGCCTCAATAGCATTAACTACATCATCTATATAAGTGAAATCCCTAAACATATTGCCATTATTAAAAATATTTATTTCTTTTTTATTTAATATTGCATTTGCAAAAATCATTGGAGCCATGTCCGGTCTTCCCCATGGTCCATATACTGTGAAAAATCTTAACCCAGTAGAGGGAATTTGAAAAAGATGACTATAAGAATGCGCCATAACTTCATTTGCTTTTTTAGTGGCGGCATATAAGCTTATTGGATGATCAACTGAGTCTTTTTCTTTGAAAGGGATACTTTTATTTCCTCCATATACGGAACTACTTGAAGCATAAATAAAATTATCAACCATATATTTCCTACATAATTCTAAAATATTACCAAACCCCAAAAGATTTGTATTTATATATTCTTGGGGATTTTCTATTGAATATCGAACGCCTGCTTGAGCCGCCAAATTTATTATTATTTTAGGCAAGTGTAGTTGACATATTTCATCTAATTTTTCTTTATTTTCAATAGACAAGAGAAAGAAATGAAAGTTACCTTTGCTTTTTTTTGCACATTTTTCAATTTCAAACAGTCTTAGCTTTTTTAAACTTGAATCATAATAATTGTTCAAATTATCAATACCAATAACTGTTTCGCCTCTCTCAATTAATCTAATCGTTAGGGCTGCGCCTATAAAACCAACTGCTCCAGTAATTAATATATTTCTTGTACCTGACATTTAAAAATTCTATATTAAAAAAATTCTAATACATTACATAATTGTTTAATTAAAGTGAGATTAAATTTTAAAACAAGAATTTTTGTAAGCTAAAAAAAATTTAGACATAAAAGCAAAGTGGAATCAAGAGATAATAATTTTATAAATAGAATTTCTTAAAATAAATGAAATAATTTTTATATTTTCTTTTACAAATATTGGCAAATTAATAATAACCATTTGGATTATTTTTTTGCCATTTCCAACCATCAATACACATATCTTCAAGTGTTCTTTTTGGACTCCATTTTAAAGTTTTTAAGATTTTTGAATTATCTGCTACAACATTTACCTGATCACCGTATCTTCTTGGATATATAGAATAAGGAACATGAATATTATTTATATTTTCAAAAGTATCGATTAATTCATAAACTGTATGTCCTATACCAGTCCCAATATTGAGATTCAAAATTTGACACTTATTTTTCTCTAAATATTCCATAGCAGCTACATGGCCATCACTAAGATCATTGATATGAATATAATCCCTAATACAAGTACCATCTCTAGTTTCCCAATCATTACCAAAAATTTTTAACCTATCTAATTGTTTTGAAGCTACTTTTAAAATCAAAGGGAATATGTTTTTTGGAATTCCTTTTGGGCTTTCACCTAATTCACCACTGCAATGCGCTCCTATTGGATTGAAATACCTTAAATTAATTATTCTCCAACAATCTGGTAAGCCTAAATAAATATCTCTTAGAAAATCCTCAATTGCTAATTTAGTTTTCCCATAGGGATTTATAGGTTTTAATGGAAAATCTTCTTTAATTTTTTTATTTGAAGAATAATCATAAATAGTCGCACTGCTGCTAAATATTAGATTTCTGCACTCATTGTGGTCCATAGTTTTTAGTAAATTAAAAGATCCTAGGAAATTATTTTCCCAATACTTAATAGGAAATTTTATTGACTCCTCTACTGATTTCAATCCTGCAAAGTGTATAACGCTATTAATGCTTTTACCTTTACTTTTTGCTTTAAGAAAAATTTCCTCTATATCTCTAATATTTTTTAAATCTCCCTTAAAAAAAAACAAATTCTTTGATAATTCTGAACCTTTAACACTAATTAATTCTTTTAATCTATTAACAACGGTTGGACTACTATTAATATTTGAATCAAATATATATACAAAGTATCCTCTTTCTAAAAGAGTCAAAACTGTATGACTTCCTATATAGCCACATCCACCTGTAACAAGAATATTCCTCACTATAAATTTTTTAATAAAATAATTAAGTAAAAAATTTATAATTTTCAAAAGGTTAATTATAAATTTTCTCAATTCTAAGGATATCATTTATAATCGATTAATTAATAAATACTTTAGAAGTTTTTAAAATCTAATTAAACTTCCAAAAACTTTATAATAATCATGTTGAAAGAAGGAAAAGTATTTGATTTAATTTTGTTTCTGAATGAATTTGACTTGCTTGAAATTAGGCTAGAAGCTTTGTATGAAATAGTAGATTACTTTATAGTAACTGAAGTAAATGAAACCTTTTCTGGAATAAAAAAACCATTCTTATTCCCAGATGCCAAAGGAAGATATAAAAAGTACATTGACAAAATAATTTATAATCCTGTTGGTGATAAAGAACTTTTTAAACTAAATAAAAAACCCTTTTCAAAATATAAATCTAATTTCAACAAAAGTATTCATTATCAAAATGGAGGTAAAGAATATAAATATTTAAACAGTTCTTTAACTAGAGAGGTAAACCATAGAGACTCTCAAATACTTGGCTTTTTAAAACATATTTCTCTCGATGACTATATTTTATTAAGTGATCTAGATGAAATACCTAATCCAGAAGCAATAAAAGAATCTATAAAAAGTAATGATGATAAAATAATATATTTCAAAATGGAATGGTACTTATATTGGATAAATAACAAAGTTTCTGAACCATGGTTTGGTACAGTTCTTACAAAATTTAAAAACTTAGAAAATTTTTCATTAAGTAATCTAAGATATGCTTCAAGTAATGAAGCTATGGTGCCTGGTAAGATTGCCAAAAATGGAGGCTGGCACTTTAGTTACTTAGGAGGTACAAAAAATATTTTAAAGAAATTAAAGTCCCATCCATATCAAGGAAGAAGAATTCAATTAGCTTTCTTGCTCCATAAACTAAAAATCAGAAAATTTGAAAATGTAATTAAGAAGAATAAAGATATATTTTTCTTAAATAGAAAATTTGAGTTAATAAATATTGAAGAGTCTTTTCCTAAATGTTTACTAAAAAACATACAAATCATTAATAAATATAAAATATAAATTAAATTGATATAAAAATTTTATTTTTTAAATCATACAAACATTACATAATATAATTGGAATAATAAAGTTTAGTGAAAGATACTTTAAATAAAAATGTCATCAAAAAGAAAAGGAATAATACTTGCTGGAGGTCATGCCACAAGACTTTATCCAATAACTTTTTCTACTAGTAAACAACTAATGCCTGTCTATGATAAACCCATGATTTATTATCCTTTAAGTACTTTAATGCTTGCTGGAATCAAAGAATATTTAATAATAGTAAATAAAGAAAATATCGATGGATTTAAAAGATTGCTTGGAGATGGAAGTTCATGGGGGATCAATATTGAATACGCTATACAAGCTAAACCAGAAGGAATAGCCCAAGCTTTTTTAATTGGAGAAGAATTTCTAGCTGGTTCCCCGTCAGTTTTGATTTTAGGTGATAATTTATATCATGGAAATGATTTAGCTCCTCTTTTAACTAAAGCGAATAAAGATTTAGAAAATTCAACCATATTCGTTTACCCTGTTAGTGATCCACAGCGCTATGGAGTAGCCGAATTTAAGGATAAAAAGGTAATTAATTTATATGAAAAGCCTCAAATCCCAAAAAGCAGATATGCAGTAACAGGCATTTATTTTTTTGATCAAACTGCTGTAGAAAAAGCAAAAACTATAAATCCTTCAGAAAGAGGAGAATTAGAGATAACCTCATTAAATAATCTATATCTTAATGAACAAAAACTTAACGTTGAAATAATGGGAAGAGGTATTGCATGGTTAGATACAGGTACATTCGATTCACTACATCAGGCAAGCACTTATATTCGGGTTCTCGAGAGAAGGCAAGGTTTAAAAGTTGGTTGTCCAGAAGAAATATCATGGAGAAATGGATGGATTACAGATAATCAATTAGAGGACCTTGCAAATAGTATGATTAAAAGTGGATATGGTAAATATCTTTTAGAAATTTTAAAAGATCCATTAAAAAATAGTTTGGAATCTTGAATCGATGATTTTTGAAAAAATCTTATCTAATAAGGGTAATTTAATTTCAGATCTTTATCTCTTTACTCCTAAGATTTTTGAAGACACGAGGGGGGGCTTTTACGAAAGCTGGAATAAAAATATTTTTAATAATATTATTGGCAAAGAAATTGAATTCGTTCAAGATAATCAATCAATTTCTAGGCTAGGAGTATTACGAGGACTTCATTATCAAACAAACCCATTCCCTCAGGGAAAATTAGTTAGATCGATTAATGGAGAAATATTTGATGTAGCTGTTGACCTAAGAAAAAACTCTAAAACCTTTGGAGAATGGGCCTCTGTTATATTAAATGATCAAAACAAAAAACAATTCTGGATTCCAGAAGGTTTTGCACACGGATTTTTAACTTTAACTAATAATGCAATTGTTTTATACAAAGCTACAAATTTCTGGAAAAAGGAACATGAAAAATCTATTTTATGGAATGATAAAAAACTTTCAATAGATTGGCCATTTCATAAAATCAATTCTGAAAATCCAAATCTATCAATTAAAGATAAAAACGCTTTAGGATTTGAAGAAGCAATATTAAATTCCGAAATTTTTTTATGAAAATATTGTTAACAGGATTTTCTGGCCAGCTTGGAAGAGCAATTATTACATCAAAGCCTAAAGAAATAGAAATTTTTTTTAAAAATAAATCTCAATTAAATTTATGCTCCAAAGATTCTTGTTTTAATATTATTAAAGAATATAGACCAGATTGGATTATAAATTGCGCAGCTTATACGAATGTAGAAAAAGCAGAAGAAGATAGAGAATTAGCATATAAAATAAACGCTTTGGCACCAAAATATTTTTCCGAAGCAATAAAAAATTATGATTGTAATTTATTGCATATAAGTACTGATTATGTATTCGACGGAAAAAAAGGAAAGCCTTATCTGCCAAATGACAAAAAAAATCCACTTTCTTACTATGGCTATTCAAAGTCTAAAGGTGAAGATTTCATAGCTGACAAATTATTCGATAAAAATAAAGCAAATATAATCAGAACTAGTTGGTTAATGAGCCCTTACGGAAATAATTTTGCCTTAAAGATAATACAGAAATTATTAGATAACACCAAATTAGAAATTATTCGAGATCAATATGGATCTCCTACAACTTCAAAAACTTTAGCTAAAGCATGTTGGCAAACAGTTTTATTAAAATCTAAAGGCTTAAAATTACCTAATGTTATGCACTTTACAAATGAGGGTGAAGCAAGTTGGTATGAAATAGCGGTTGAAATTAGCAAATCTATGGAAAAAATGAAATTACTCAATATTAGGAATAAAATTTCTTCGATATTATCTTCTGAATATCCAACTAAAGCAAAAAGGCCAAGTTATTCAGTATTAAATTCATCGAATACATTTGAAGATCTTTCTTTAAAACCTATTTTTTGGAAGAATGCTATTAAAGATTTATTAATTGAATTTAAAAAAAATCAAATTTAAATTGATTAACTTTTGTTTTTAATAAAATCAAAAATAAAAGAATATATTGTATAGCATTTAAAAAGTTACCTGGATATAGTTTTTCATTAAGCAAATAATTTTTCTCTTTTAATATTTGTTTTGGTAGTTTATCTCTTAAATTATTAGTTATGCTTGTTTTTGATTGACAAGAAATTACTCTAGATTGACTAAAAAATTTTATCTTAAATTTATTATTAATTACTATTTTAAATAATTGCAAAAACCATTTTGCATCAACAAACCAAACAAGATTTTCGTCAAACAACACATTTTTAAACTTACTATTTACGATCATTGCAGCAGTTGGAGCAAGAATCATGTTGAAAGATGCATTAGGTATTAATAAGCAAACTTTAGAAAAAACAAACTGTTGCCAAGACTTCATAACATGAATATTTTCTCTACCTTCAATTTTTGATGAGCAGGGCATAATAGTTAAACCCACATTCTCTTCTAAATGATCAAGGAACTTTAAATTATTGGGTAAATCATCATGATGATTTATAACAAAAAAAGGGGTATCTATTTTTGTTAAAAGAAAATTCCAATTGTTTACTGGATTATTTCTTGGACCTTCTAAATACCTTAAATTATATTTTAAACATAAAGATTTAATAAAATCTTTTTCTAATGAGTTATTACTATCGTCAGAAATAACAATATTTACCCTAGGATCGTTTTGGTAAGCATTTAAAACTTTTTTCAATAAGTAATTGCTATTAAAAGTTGGAATTAAAACAGTAAGGATTTTATTCATAAAAAGTAATTATTGAAGAACTAAATTATTTGATAATTCCAATATTTAAAAATATAATCTTTATTTGTTTTGAAACTTCTAAACCAATACTTCGGGATAACAATAAATTTATCTTTTTTTTGTGAGAGAAATGCAGCCCACCATGAAAATGTACTATTTGATAATATAAAATACTTTGCTTTTGACATATAAAATAAATCTCTTTCAGGAGTTCCAGAATAAGAAGAAATAACAATAGAATTAGGAATAATATTTTTTAAATTTTTTTGAAGCCATTCACTATCATCTGAAAATAATAAAACCGGTAGATTTCCAAATCTTTTCCTTAGAAAATCAATAGAATTTAAAAAATATGATTTATTGAGATTTCCGTGAAATTTTGACGTTTTATTTGAACTTATGTAATCACCTCTTCTTACATGAACTGCGATAAAATCATACTTAAAATTAAATTTATTATTTAAGTCAAAATTATTTCTGAATTCTAAAGTTATTTTTTTTTCTAAACATTTAAAAGAATTTATTAATTTATGCCAGGTACCAAAATAAAGGTCAGTATATTTATTAAAATTATTATTTTTTAAATCTATAGAATTATCAAAATATAAATTAGGTAAGATTTTCAAATTAAATCTCGAATAAAAAAACTTATATATTTTAAGTAGCTGCGGTGATAGGATAAATTTTGCAAATAAATTAAAATTACTTACTTTAAATTTAATTAAATCAATTTCAAAAATATTTTCAATATATACTCCATGAATGATTTTATATGAATCCCTAATGTCATAAAAAATAATTTCTCTATCATAAAAATTTTTTAATTCTTGACCTAAAAAATATTGGAAAATTTGGTTACCAACACCTCCATTTAAAATAATAATAGAGGTATTATTTGGCAAATTAAAAATTAGTTTATTTAAAATATCTAATATCATTAATCAATTTTAAAGTTTATTTATTTTGCCTTAAATTTCTTGAAATAAATCGTGAAATCTTTGCAATAAAATTCATAGTAGAAGTTAAAGATATGTAAATTAGAGCAAATAAATTTCTATAGTATATTTTGCCAGAAATTAATTCTTGATATTTTTCACTATTTGAAAGTGGCTTTGGTGTATATCCTTCTATATTAAAAATGGGTATCCCAGAGTATTCTTTTTGAGCAATTAATATTGAATCCGCATTGTTCAAGCTAAACCATTTATGAGAATATTTATTAGGCCCACAATTAGTATGAACATGTAAAACCTTCAGATTCGTCCATCTTGCTAAAGAAACCATTCCATCTGAATAGAATCTCCAGCAATCAAAAGGGAACCTATGCTCTCTTAAATTACTAGGAGCAATAATGCATACATATCCTCCTTTTTTAACTACTCTTGCAATTTCTTGCATAGTTAGCCAAAAAAATTCAATATGTTCAAACGCCTGACCTGAAATAACCACATCAAATTTATCGTTTTCCATTTCTTTCCAGTTGTAAATATCTTTTGGTACATAATCAACATTCGGACCTTCTACAATGTCCAGTCCTGTGTAAGAAAATCTATTATCAGAAAATATTTCTCTATATGTTCCATTTATGCCATAGCTACCAACATCTAATACTGTAAAAGTCTTATTCTCTTGCAAATAGTTTTTTTTAAACCATTCCATTCTCAATATAGAACCTTCGTGCATATTAAAAGTCTGATTTAAGTAAAAATAATAGCATAATCAAAAGATCAAGATTAGTCTCGAAAAATTGTTTACTTATAAAAATTATAATTAATTTTGAAAAACTAAAAATATTTAGCTATAAATAATAATCTAATTATATCTAATGTTAGAAAAGAATTTAATAATAAGGTCAGAAATCTTGTAGGAAAATTTAAAGTTCTATAAAAACTTAATAGTAGAAAAAGAATTGAAGATAATCTAAAAATAAGATTATAACTATAACCATCAACTTTGAAAATAATACCAAATAAGGTCACAGTAGGAATTACAATTAACAAACCATTTAAACTTAAAAAACCAAATATATAATCAACTTTCTTAGATAACCTAGATTTTAATTCATTAGAATTGAGAATTATTTCTTCATAATAAATCAATGAAAATAAAACAACATAAGTTAATCTATATAAGTTTTTATTTAAAGTATTGTTGATTGGATTTAGAAATTTTTCTGCATTACTTAGATTTATTAATTCTAAGTATTCATATTGTCCATTAAATAAAAATCTAAGATAAGTACTACAGGCAAAAATTGTTATTAAAAAGAAAAACAAGTAAATACTAACTTTTTTATATTTTTGAAAAGAGTTTCCAAAAAAATAAACTATTGAAGGTATCCAAAGAATTACTGTACCTGAATGCATAAAAATACTAAAAATAAAAGCACTAATCTTTTTGAATGAAAGTCCTTTATATTTCTTAATATCTAAAATTACATAGAACCAAAAAAGCATCGCTAATGATTCCCTAACCTGAACATGCACTTTTAAAAAAAGAAAAGATATTAAAGGCAGACTTATAAAAAAACCAAAATTCTTGAGCTTAAAATTTAATTTATTAAAAATTAAGACATAGAAAAATATTTGCAATATTGCTAAGAAAACTCTAAAATTTTCGTAAGAAATATAATCTTTAAATAAATTATTTAAAATTGAAAATAAAAAAATATTTCCTGGTTTTTTTATATACTCATCAGATAACAAATAAATTGTTTTATAACCAATAAAATCGGGATTAAATGTACTAGGAAAAAAAATAATTAATATTATTGTTGAGGATATTAACGTAACTCCAAGAAATAAAGATATTTTTCTAATATTCTCTTTATTAACTATATTTTTATTCATATAGATAAATTTAGTTTAAAGGGTTAGATCCTCTTCTTAATAAGACTAATCTAATTGTCTTGAACATTATCAAAAAATCAAGCCATATTGAAAAGTTTCTCAAATAGTACAAATCATAACTAGTTTTTTTCTTAGAATCCTCGATAGAAGAACCATAAGGATAATTAACTTGAGCCCAACCACTTAATCCTGGTTTAATTAAATATCTGTAATCATAATATGGAATGTATTTTCTTAAACGCATATCTATTAATTCTCTTTCAGGCCTTGGTCCTATCAAACTCATATCTCCCTTAATTACACAAATCAATTGTGGTAATTCGTCTAATCGCGTTTTTCTTAATAATTTCCCAATCCAAGTAATCCTACTGTCTGATTTATTAGACCATTGGGGGATACCCTTTTCAGCATCGTAGTGCATACTTCTTAATTTGAAAATTTTTATTATTTTTTTATTTAAACCTACCCTTTCCTGAGCATATAAAAATCCCCTAAAATCTTGCATAAAGATTATTAAAGATGCGAACAACAATAAAGGAAAAGTAGTTAATAATAGAAAAATACTCAAACTAATATCACCAATTCTTTTAATCCTTAACTGTATCGAATTACTTGAAATTAAAAAATTTCCTTTAAGCAAGAATTCATTACTTAGAATTTCTGATGGAAATCTTTGCAAATTTAATTCACACCACTTTTCCAAGCTTAAAATTTTAATACCCTTTTTTTGAAGTTCAAAAAACTTCCTGTAACTTTTAGTTTTAATATCCTCAAATTTTCTTATAAATATTCCTTCAATTTCATCTATATTAATTTTTTTAAAATCATAACTATCATCTATTTTTAAAATTTTAATTTTTTTATTATTCCATTTTAATTCATTAATAAGATATTCTTTTAATTCTTCTGATCCGATCATCAACCAAATTTGGATATCTAA
>Ga0310343_10000586_pt1 | contig 17472 bp, 15 predicted proteins | sample HC15DNA2025_MG_FD_203519 | JGI IMG/M metagenome (GOLD analysis project Ga0310343, IMG submission 203519) | Marine microbial communities from station ALOHA, North Pacific Subtropical Gyre - HC15-DNA-20-25_MG | ecosystem: Environmental > Aquatic > Marine > Oceanic | place: Pacific Ocean: North... | reverse complement strand
GTATATTGAGGTATATGATCTTTATCCCAATAATCATTTACCAAAGATAAATCTAGATACCATGATGATGGCTTTGCCTTTCTGTTTTTTATATATTGATATGCCTTTTCAGACATAGCACATGGAGACAATCCTGGAGGAGAGGCAAGGCATTTTTGCGATCCTGAATATGCAAAATCTAAATTCCAATCATCAAAAAGAATTTCTGTTCCTGCTATTGAAGTAACGCAATCAATCATAAATAAAGCGTCAGTTTTAGAAACTATATTTCCTAACTCTTCTATATTTTGCAAAACTCCTGTACTCGTTTCAGCATGTGTAGCAACTACAAGTTTAGTATCAGGATTTTCTTTTAGAGCGTCTTCTAGAAGTGAAGGGTCCATTTGTTTACCCCATTCGGTTCTTATAGGAATTATTTCTAAACCAAGTCTTTCTGCCATCAAAATTTGTCTCTCACAAAAATATCCATAAGCACAAATTATAACTTTATCACCTCTTTCTGCTAAACAAGTTAGACCAGCTTCCATTCCGGAAGATCCTGATCCACTTAATGCAAATGCATGATCTTTAGTCCTGTAAAGATCCTTAAGACTGACTCTTACATCATCTAATATTTTAAAAAAATCTGGATCTAGATATCCAAGTATTGGATTAGACATAGATTTTAAGACATCTGGATTAGCAGATGATGGACCAGGTCCTAGAATAATTCTTTTATTTACTTTTAGAGGCTTCAAAGAAAATTCCTGTTAATATATATTCTTAAGAATTAACTAAATTATAACTGAAAGGACAAAAATATGGACCTTGGATTAAATGGCAAAAATGCAATAATTACGGGAGGAAGTGACGGTATTGGTTTAGCTGCTGCAATCTCATTATCTAAAGAAGGGGCCAATGTAGCAATTCTTGCAAGAACTCAAGAAAAACTTGATAACGCTGTTACAGAGATCAAAAGAGATGCTAAGGGTAAAGTATTAGCAATATCTACAGACGTAAGAGAAGAATCTTCAGTTATAAGCTCAATAAATAAAGTAAAAGATGAATTTGGAAAAATTGATATTCTAGTTAATAACGCTGGGACGTCATCTGCTTCTCCGCTTGAGGAAATGACAAATGAACAATTAACTGAAGATCTTAACTTAAAAGTTTATGGAGCAATATTTTGTGCCAGAGCAGTCATAGATGATATGAAATCCAATAGATCAGGAAGTATTATCAATATAACAACACCTGGTGGAAAAGCAACAGCAGGAGGAAGTCAACCTACCTCTCTATCTAGAGCTGCAGGAATTTCTCTAACAAAAGCATGGTCTAAAGAATATGCAGCCCAAAATATAAGAGTTAATACTGTTTGTGTTGGACTACTAAAATCTGGTCAACACAGAACTAGAGTAGAAAATATTCAGAAGGAAAAGCCTGATTACACACTAGAAGATCACTGGGAAGTTATGGGAAAAAATGTGCCAATGGGAAGAGTTGGTGAAGCTATAGAAGTAGGTAATGTTATTTGTTTCTTGTCATCATCTAAAGCTAGTTATGTAACAGGAACAGCTATTAATGTTGATGGAGGAACATCTCCGGTAGTCTAGTTATTTAAGAAATCTAGGGTGCAAGATAAAAAAACTTTTACACCATTAATCATAGCTTTTTCATCAAAATCAAATTTAGTATTATGGTGTGGATATTTATTACCTACACTTGCACCTAAAAGAAAATATACCCCTGGAATTCTCTGTAAAAATTCAGCCATATCATCACCAACACTTACAGGTTCAGTTGGTCCAACTAATGAATCATCCAAGACTTCTCTAGCCTTATCTCTGACCCATGATGCTACTTCTTGTTCGTTTACGACTGGACCGGCTCCATACATGATTTCTGTGCTTGCTGTAGATCTCATAGATTCTGCACTCAACTTACTAATCCTATCCAATGATGAGTAAATTTTTTCTCGAACTTCTTGTGAATATGCTCTAATTGTTCCTTCTATATTCACTGTATCAGGAATAATATTAGGAGCAAATCCTGATTCAATTTTTCCAAAAGTTAATACTCCTGGATCTTGAGGGGATATTTCCCTACTTACAATAGTCTGGGCATTAGAAATAATATGAGATGCCGCTACAATTGGATCTATGTTAAGATGAGGTAGCGCTCCATGGCCTCCTCTACCCTTAACTTCTAATGAAAAAGCATCTGCAGAAGCAAAAACAGCTGAATCATTAACCCCTACAAATCCCGAAGGTAATTGGTTCCAAATATGAAGTCCAATAACTCTTTCTGGATGATAATCGTCAAATAAACCATCATTAATCATAGCCAGTGCGCCTTGAACAATTTCTTCTGCAGGTTGAAAGCACAGAATTATTTCACCTTTAAGTGAATCTTTTAGAGAATTTAAAATTCTAGCAGTTTCTAAAAGAATAGATACATGTCCATCATGACCACAGGCATGCATAGCTCCATTTTTAGAAGCAAAATCTAGTCCAGTTTCTTCAGTTAAGGGTAATCCATCTATATCCGCTCTTATCATTATGGATCTTCCTCCTCCTAATCCTCCCTTAATTATGCCAACTACTCCAGTTTTCCCATAATCAGTTTTGAAAGGAATTCCTAATTTTTCTAGCTCATCTTGGATATATTGTGAAGTTTTATATTCTTCAAATCCTAATTCAGGAATTGAATGAAGTATTCTTCTATGAGTAATTAAGTTATTATCGGTATTACTTAATAATTTTTTAAAATCCATAATTAATAAATCCCTTGACTCGCTTTTGAAGCAGAAATCCCTCTTTTTTCAAATTCTTTTTGAGCCATAGCTATATTTTCTTTTTTCCCATTCCAAATTCTTAATGGAGCAGATTGTAATCCTCTTCCATAAGAATAAGTTAGTTGCCATGGGGATTTTTTAATTTTTGCTAATAAATTTATAGAGTTCAAGTTATCAATGGATTCTTGATCTTCTTGCCCCCCAGATAGAAAGGCTATACCTGGAACTTCAGAAGGCACATTTTTATTTAATACATCAATAGTATAATTTGCAACAGATTCTGGTTTAGCTCTATTCTTGGAATCTTTCCCTGATAAAATCATATTTGGCTTCAGTATAATACCTGGTAAATAAACATCAGCTTCATTGAGATGTTGAAAAACTTTAGACAAAGTAATATCAGTAACTTCAGAACATTTATCTATTGTATGATCACCATCCATTAAAACTTCCGGTTCAACTATAGGCACTAATCCTATTTCCTGACTTAAAGATGCGTACATTGCTAGAAGGTAAGAATTAACATTTATTGCATATTTACTGGGTAGGATATCACTAATATTAATGACTGCTCTCCATTTAGTAAATCTAGCTCCGATATCGTAATACTCTTGAAGTCTGTCACGTAATCCATCTAATCCTTCAGTGATCACTTCTCCAGGGAAACCTGCTAGTTGATGTGTAGATTTATCAACTTTAATGCCTGGTACTATTTCATTTTCATTTAGTAGTTCAACAATAGATTGACCATCAGAAGTATTTTGTCTCAGAGTTTCGTCAAAAAGTATAACTCCGCTTATGTAGTCGGATATTGACCTTGTTTGAAAAAGAAGCTGTCTCCAGTCTCTTCTATTTTCTTCAGTAGAATCTAGCTTTATAGAGTCAAACCTTTTTTTTATGGTTCCTGTGCTTTCATCAGCTGCTAATATTCCTTTTCTAGGAGATACCATAAAATTTGCAACTTTTTTTAATTCATTTTTGTTCATTAAAATTCTCCATATTAAACCGAATAAAAAAGTTAATAAAACGATTATATTATTTTAGAATCTATCGCATCTTAAGGTAAATTGTAACTGGAAATTGAGTTCAATGAGAGAACTTTAGGTAAATTTTATCTAATCTAAAATTTTTTTATTTATAATTATAAATCAAGATTTTAGGATATTATTTGCTGGCATTTAGATAAGCCTATATCCTCTTTTACTTTGAACCATTATTCCAGGGTGCCCGAATCTCTTTAATTTTTTTCTAATTCGAGATACATATGTATCAACAACTCTAGATTTGGGAGTTTTATTTGGCCAAATTTGCTCAGTAATTTCAGATTTACTAAGAACTTTATGTGATTGATATATAAGTGTTTTTAAGAGTTCATACTCTTTTGGAGTTAAATCTATAACTTCATTATTGTAAGAAATCTCATATATTTCTTCTTTGACCTTAAGCATATTCAAAATCCTTCTTAGCTAAAATTCTGGCTCCCCAGAGGGATTAGGGAGCCAGTTATAAGGTAAAAATTTATTTTTGAGTAACGTTTGTGAAATCTGGATATCCTGATGCACTATGTTCAGTAACATCAAGTCCGATTTCTTGCTCTTCATCTGATGCTCTCATACCGATAGTTAGATCAATCAGTTTGAATACCACAAATGAAGTTCCAAAAACAAATACGAAGGCTGCAATCACACCGACAAATTGAGCTCCAAGTTGTCCGGCACCACCTCCGAATAATAATCCATTAATTCCGCCAAATTCTTCTTGGGCAAATAAGCCTACAGCTAATGTTCCCCAAGCTCCTGTAAATCCATGTGCTGCAATCGCACCAACTGGATCATCAACTTTTAGAACATTTTCAAGGAAGACTGCGGAACCTACAACAACAAAACCACCAATTAGTCCTGTTATTAGTGCCATTCCAGGGCCCATATTTGCACAACCTGCAGTAATAGCAACTAAACCTGCAATTACTCCATTAAGTGTCATATACACATCAAATCTCTTCCAAATTGCATATGAAAGAACCATGGCACCAACTGCTCCAGCAGCTGCAGCTAAGTTTGTAGTTATGAAAATTACTGCTATTGATCCATCGTTTCCAGAAACTGTTGAACCAGCATTAAATCCAAACCAACCAAACCAAAGAATGAAAACACCAAGAGCCATCAAAACAACTGAGTGTCCAGGTAATCTTTGTGGTGCACCATCAATATATTTTCCAAGTCTTGGACCAACTACAATAGCACCAGCTAAAGCAGCCCATCCACCAACACTATGAACAACTGTTGAACCAGCAAAGTCTACAAAACCAGGGCCAACATCATTCAACCATCCTCCACCCCATACCCATGAACCAAATATTGGATAAATAAATCCAGTTACTGCTACAGCATAAATAAGATAAGCAGTGAATTTAGTTCTTTCTGCCACAGCACCAGAAATAATAGTTGCTGCTGTTGCCGCAAAAACGGTCTGGAATATAAAGAATGCAAAATCAAAATATCCAGTTTCAGATGCAGGGTCTATTTCTGATAATAAGAAGTTATCGGTTCCGATCCATCCAGAACTGTTACTTCCAAACATAAACCCAAAACCAACCAACCAAAACACTAGTGAACCCAAGGACATATCCATAACATTTTTCATGACTATGTTTATTGAGTTCTTTGCTCTTGTCGCACCAGCCTCTAACAGAGAAAAACCTGCTTGCATTAAGAATACAAGAACGGTTGCCAGTAGCGTCCATACTATATCAAGAGCTACGGGATTAAAATCCATAACATTACTCCTTCAAATAATTTAAACTATGGAATGAGTTTATTTAGGCAATATTTCAAAAGAGTTAAAGAAATGTTTCTAAAATATTACAGATGATTATAATTTTCATTATTAAACAAATACGTAACATATTGATAATAGTTAGGTAATACTTATTGTCGATAATAATCAACATAAAAGAAATAAACAAAGATTTTAATTATGAGAAAATCAGTTGATAACAACTTAATAGTGAAAGAATCTAAAAGATCTGCAGTAATTATGTCATTTTACATAATTGTAATTATTTCAGGTGTTCTTATATCTGTAGTCTAAATATTAAACTAATTATTCACTTCACAACTATAAATAAAATAATTTGATAAATTATTTTTGGTGTAATATAACCGTATAAATTTCTTGAAAAACTCTTGCCTAAGTAATATGTTTCTATAAATATACTTAAACCATTAAACTATATTAATTATGGATAATAAAAATATTACTCTTGCCCAGCATCTGGATAACTTAAAAATAGACTCTGATCTTAAGAGTATTATTAATATTATTTCTAAGACTTGCTACGAAATTTCTGAAGTAGTTCGAGTTTCTAAGATTAATAGTTTAGTTGGTAAAACAGGTAAAATAAATGTTCAAGGTGAACAGGTAGAAAAATTAGATCAATTTTCTAATGACTTATTAATAAAAAATTTATCAGATTCAGGAAAAGTTTTCTTGATGGGATCTGAAGAAATTGAATCAGTTATTATTCCGAGCCCAAATAATCAAGAAGCTGAATATGTTGTAGTTTTTGATCCTCTGGATGGATCATCTAATATTGATGTTTCAGTAACAATAGGTACAATCTTTGGAATTTATAAAAAAATTAATAATGATCAAAATGATGAATCAAACCTTCTGCAGAAGGGTAAGGATGCAATAGTTGCTGGGTATACTGTTTATGGCTCATCTTCAGATATGTGCGTTTCAATGAGTGAAGATACGTCTATTTTTAGCTTCGATGAAAATGGTATACCATTTCTAACAATTAAAAACATTTCTTATGGTAACGAAAAGATATATTCAATAAATGAATCTAAATGGAATAATTTTTCAGACAAAGATAAAAGATGGCTCAAATCACTTAAATCTGGTGCAAATGGTAATTATACTTCTAGATATGTAGGGTCATTAGTAGCTGATTTTCATAGAAATCTAATCAAAGGTGGTATATTTTCTTATCCTGCTGACTCTAAAACAGGTTTAGGAAAATTAAGATTGATTTATGAGTGCAATCCTTTGTCTTTGATAGCAAAAAATGCAAATGGATTTGCCTCAGATGGGGAGAAAAATATATTAAATATCAAACCAGATAATTTGCATCAAAGAGTAGGGTTTTATGTAGGAAATAATGCAGAAATGCATATATATGAAAATACTTAAATTACTTTTAGGCTCTTAAATATTGAAGCTAACTCTTTAATTCCCTCATAATTTTTTTCAACCGATTCAAAAGCAAAACATAATCTAGCCATATTCTGTCCATCCCCATTTGGGGCAAACATATCTCCGGCAATATACCCAACTCCTCTATCAAAAACTTCATCTCTAACTTCAGATAGATTAGTCCCATCTGTCATTTCCAACCAAGTGTAACAACCACCTTTAGGAGAGGACCATTTTGCACTAGTATTAGAAAAAAATTCCTGTAAACCTCTTTCCATAGATTCTTTTTTATCTTTCAATATTTTGTCATAATTTGATTTTTGTAGATCTAAATTACTTCTTAGGAATCCATCTATAGCATATGCAGTAAACTGATTAGGGCCAGAACCAACCTTTACAGACAGGGCTCTATCTATAACTTCATCACTTGCTGTAAAAAATCCCATTCTTAATCCAGGTGCTATAAGTTTTGAAAATGATCCGACATAAATGACCATTCCAGAATCATCAAGTGAAGCAAAAGATGGTTCTGGTGAACCTTCAAATCTATTATCTACATAACAATCGTCTTCTAATATAGGAATGCCATATTTGTGACAAATTTCTATAATTTCTATTCTTCTTGACTTAGGAAGAGTTGAACCAGTAGGATTTTGATGCTCTGGAATAGTATAAAGCATTTTTGGCATTACTCCATTATTTCTCTTAATTTCTAAAATTGTTTCTTCAAACTTATGAGGTATTAAACCTTGATCATCAATTGGTGATCCCACGATATTAGCATCAAAATAGTTTAATTGCTTAGTAGTACCCATATAAACAAATTGTTCAGTGATAACAAAGTCACCTGGATCAATCAAAGCTTGAATAACCAATCCATTGGCTTCTCCTGATCCATTACACAAAACAATAGATTCTTTATTTACATTTATACCTCTATCAGTTTTAATTTTATTCGCAGTGAATTCTCTTAATGATTCATCACCTTGAACATGAGGATAATAAGCCATTTCAATAGAAACTTTTTCTAAATCTGCATCAACTTTTGATTTTAAACCATCTATAAGCCCGTACATTGGAACAGCTTCATAAGGTGGATAAGCTACAGCAAAATCATACTTTGCATGCTCTGTTATAAGTCTATCTGCGTCAGTTGATTTTTCGGACCATAAATTATCAAAATTGAATTTACTTGAAATGCTCATTTTTTTCCCTCTTCTTCGAAAAAATATATTTTTATCTAGAGTATATACAATATTTAGAACTATCAAGTGTAAAACCTGTATTAAATTTATGTTCTTTTTTTTTAGAAAATGGAATAAAATTATAATTCAGGGGTAAAAAAAGGAGAGATATAATTGATTCAAAAATCAAATGATGATGGCAACATAATTGAAGAGGGTTTTGAAGAAGCAGATGATGATAAAATTCATCGCTCAAGTAAAACTTCAATAGAAGATGAAGCAAATGAAGAAGAACAAGACTTAAAATCATTTAGCAGCTCAGAATTAACAAGTTGGGAACAAAGAAGAGAATCTAGTAAAGATAGTTCAAAAAAGAATAAAGATGATTCTGAACTTTCAAATGACACAGTAAGAATGTATCTCAAAGAAATTGGTAAAGTAAACTTACTATCTGCAAAAGATGAAGTTATATTAGCGAGGTCCATTGAAAGTTCTATTTTTTTGAAAAAAATTCTAATAATGCCTTCAGAGTTTTCTGATGAACAAATAGATTACACAAACAGCTTTTACGATAATCAGGATCTTAACGGGTTTATCATTGAAAAATTACTCGAAAAAATATCAGATCTAAAGGAAATTACCAAATCATTAAAGAAATTTCTCAACATAAAAGGTGAATTTACTTTATCTGAACTTTCTGTAAATGAAAAAGTAAAAGAAATTATAGACGGACAAAAAATTGATGATTTTTTTCTAGAAGCTTCAAAATATATTTCAGACAGTACTGGAATACCTCTTGAAGAAACTCAGGAAAAAATTATAGAATTATCAATTTTGAGAAGAATTTTCCCAGAAGATTATCTAATCAAATCGAAATTAAATATAGAAAAAACTATCAAGAATCCAAATCCCATAATAGCAGAACTTACAGAAGGTAATATTTTTAGAAATCACCTCAGAATATTAAAAGAAGAAGGTGAAAAAGCTAGAAAGCATTTAGGTGAAGCTAACCTTAGATTAGTAGTTTCTGTAGCTAAAAAACATCTAAACAGAGGATTATCTATGCTAGATCTCATTCAAGAAGGAAATATTGGACTAATGAGAGCAATTGAAAAATTCGATTTTAGAAAAGGATTCAAATTTTCAACTTATGCTACTTGGTGGATAAGACAAGGAATAACAAGAGCAATAGCTGACCAAGCTAGAACTATCAGAATTCCAGTTCATGTTGTTGAGACATTAAATAAAATTATGAGATCAAGAAGAGAATTGGCTCAAGAATTTAATAGAGAACCTTCTATCCAGGAGCTATCTGACAGATTGGAAATGCAACCAAATAAAGTTGCTGAAATACTCAAGATGGCTCAAGAACCAGTTTCACTTGAAACTCCAATTGGTGAAGAGGGTGAAAATGAGTTAGGCGATCTTATAGAAGATGAATCGACTCCAACTCCGCCTGAAGTAGCTGCCCAATCCTCTATGAGAAGTCATATAGATTCTGTGCTTAGTCAACTTAATGATAGAGAAAGAAAAGTTTTAGAGCTAAGGTTTGGAATTACTGATGGTAAGCCTAGAACTCTAGAAGAAATAGGAAAAGACTTAAGTCTAACTAGAGAAAGAATTAGGCAAATTGAAAGAAAGGCTCTTGGAAGATTACGATCTGATAGAGACGTTTCAGATTTGAAAGAGCTGATTTCTTAGTTTTCAACATATAGATTTAAGTCAAATAAATAGTATAATTTTCCTGATAATAATTAATATGAGGAGAACTTACTTTGAGAGACAGATTATCTTTTCAGTCACAGATTGAGTGTAATGATATTTTTACACCAGAATTTCAAACTTTACTTGTTAATCTTCATGATAAATTCAGTGATGAAGTAAAAGAAATTCGAAAAGAAAGGATTGAGAATCAAGAAAAGGCTAGAAATGGTATCATGCCAGCTCCTCTTGATAAATCGGAAGCAAATGGGGAATGGAAAATTGATGATCTTCCAGAAGATCTCAGAAAACCAGGAATAGAAATTTCTGGTCCAGCAGGTATAGCATCTATGCTTATAAATGCACTTAACCCTGGTCCTGGGGGAGTTAGAGCTGAGGGAGATTTAGATGATGATGAAGATGCAGCAGGTCATACATTAGAAGATTCTATTCATGCAACAAGAAATAGAATGAATGCAACGCTGGGAACCTTGACTTTTGATAATAAAAAAACAGGTAAACATTATGAATTAGAACCAGGTAAAATTCCATTTTTTATGCACAGAGAAAGAGGGTTGCATTTAGACGAGCCAGATGTGACGATAGATGGTGAACCCATTTCAGCAACAATTTTAGGTACAGCTCTTACTCTATTCTTTGGAGGTAGAGAACAACACAAAAAAGGAGAAGGGGTTTATTTTTATATTCCTAAAACTGAGTCAGCTAGAGAAGCTAAGTTTTATAATAGTTTGTTCACCGAAATAAAAAAATCAGTTAATGAAATAAATGATATAAATATCAAAGCAATTATCTTAATTGAATCCTTACCAGCGGTATTTCAAATGGAAGAGATGCTTTTTGCGTTAGGAGAATATGCTGCAGGGCTAAATGCTGCTAGATGGGATCTAAAAGCAAGCATCCTAGAATATGTAATGCATGATAAAGAATTTGTTTGGCCTGATAGGTTTGACGTAACAATACAAAATACTGAATTCATGTCGAATATATTTAGAAGATTAGTTGCAATTTGTCTAAAACATGACGCTGTTCCTATTGGAGGAATGGCTACTGCACTACCCTCAAGAGACGAAGATGTAAATATTGAGGCAGCAAAATCTATAAAGGCAGACAAAGAATGGGAAGCTAAACAGGGATTTATTAGAGCTTGGGTTGCTCACATATATCATATGGATCCAGCAGCTGAACCATTTAAGAAGCTAAGACAATCAGGGTGGGAGCCATCAGAAGATATGAAGAATCCTGATAATTATCCAGTAAAGATTGATAATCCTAAAGGAACTCTTACAAAGGAAGGCACAAGGCAGAATGTTAGAACACTTCTTGAATATATAGAAGGTTGGTTAAACGGTAGAGGAGCAAAAGGTATCGATAGATTAGCTGGGAAACCTGGCAAAAGACCAGCATTGATGGAAGATTTGGCTACAGCTAGGATTTCAACTGGACAAATAGCTCAAAGAATAATTCATAAATCATTTTCAGAAGATACTGAAGAAGAACACTCATTTAAGCTTGTAAAAGAAATTATAAATGATGAAACTAGAGATATTATTGATCTACTTGGAGATGATGCAACTGAAGACCAAAAATTAAAGTATATAAAATCTTCAAAAATTGCTATGCAATGGATAAAAAACTATACTGAATATGAGTTTAGATCATTGGGATCATATACTCGAGATGACCTTGAGAAAATTGCAGCTAATCCTGAACCGTTTTAAGAAAATATCAATAAATGTAATCAAATGATTTTTTTTGTAGTGTAGTTTGTTTCAATGTCTTTTTTTGAAGAGAAATGTAAGCTTAGCTTATTTGAAGAATTAAAATTAAATTTGTAAATTTCATTAAACTTTATTGGAATATCAAAAATATTTCTAAGATTAATATCCAATGCCTCAGAAAGTAATGCTCTAATTACACCTGAATGAGTAACAAATAAAATTTTCTTATGATTCAAATAAAATACATCATATGTAAATTTTATTGAACGATTATATAAATCTATCATTTTCTCACCATTCTTAGGATGCCTATTAACATAATCTTCCATCCAAAAATTTAAATCATTTTGATTAATTTCATCCCATTTTTTCCCTTCCCAATCACCAAAATCCAACTCTCTTAATTCATTTTTAGTTATAAAATCAACATTTTGATAATCAAGTAAATCAGTACATCGTTTTGAAGGGCTTGAAAAAATTTGATCTATATTATTTGGTAAATTATAGAATAAAAGATCGGATTTTAGTTCATAATCTTTCAATAAAGGGATATCAAAATTTCCGTAACATAAATTATCAGGATTGTGGACTTCAGTATGTCTTATTACATATAATTCCATAAATTACTTTTTAATATACATTGGTATTCCAGAAACCATAAAAATTACCTCATCTGAAATTTTAGCTAATTTTTGATTTGCTCTACCTAATGAATCTCTAAAAAGTCTACCTAATTTATAAGGAGGTACAAGACCTAATCCAACTTCATTAGTGACTATTAACCATGTTGCAGAAGACTTATTATATGCATTTATTACATCTTCTATTTGAAATAAAACAGCTTTATCAGACTCTTCTTGGTTAGAATGTTCTGAAAATTTCATTATTGCATTTGCGGAAAGTAAGTTAATGCAATCTAGAATTATAGTGTCAAATTTTTGATAATTATCATCAAGTGATTTTGAAATATTTGATGGAGCTTCAATTGTTTCCCATGAACTTGGACGATTTTTTATATGAGAATCTATTCTTTCTTCCATTTCTTCATCAGATCTTTCTGCTGTAGCTATGAATAAGACTTTCTTACCATTCTCAATCGCCCAATTTTCAACAAAAGAGCTTTTACCACTTCTTGCGCCTCCTGAAACAAAAATTAATTTTTTCCCCATAAATAACCTACAACTTTCTCAAAAATTTTAGACTATGTTAAAAATTTTGTTAAGGCTAAAAAAAATAATAAGCATGTTAATTCAGATAATTGTTCTACGGCCCCAAGACAATCTCCAGTATATCCACCTATATATTTTTTGAAATATATTGAAGAATAAATAAATAAGAATAAAAGTGGAAAAACTACCAATAAATATAAAGCAGAAAAATAAGTTAGTCCTAACAAGGGTATTAATCCCCATAAATAAGAAATAAATATTTCTGTAAAAGTATTATTTTTTGCAACCGGTTTGGACTTTCCTAATTCATCAGCTCTTGAATAATCAGACGTAAAAACTATATTTATTGCAGTTAACCTAGATATCGAGTGATAAGTTATAAAAATCATAAAAATTATCAATTCACTAGTTTGGTCAAAATTTGATTGAATTATTAAAACTAAAGAAGTTAAGGAAAATATCTTTAGAAATAAAAGTATTACTATTGAGATAACTCCATATACTCCTACTCTACTATCCTTCATGATTTCAAGAATTTTTTCTTTAGTCCAACCTCCACCAAATCCATCAAAAGTGTCTGCAAAACCATCTTCGTGAAATGCCCCTGTTACTAATATTCCTGAAGCAATTGAAATTATTACACTAATTTGAACATTGAAAATTTGATTAGAAATCCAATAGAAAATAAAACTTATAACTCCAACAATAATTCCAACTAATGGGAAATATCTAGTTGCTTTATTTAAGTATTCTTCTGAATGATCAACATATTTAGGACATGGAATCCTGGTATAAAACATTAATGAAGTAAAAAATATCTTTATTTCTTCTTTAATCATTTGATTTAGAGCTCACTTTAGCATTTTCAAATGTAGCCATTTCATTAATAAAATTTACTGAATTTTGAATTATTGGATATGCAAGAGCACAACCTGTTCCTTCTCCAAGTCTCATTTCTAAACTTAATATCGCTCTTTCATTAATCTTTTGCAGCAATAAATTATGACCCTTCTCAGAACTCAAATGACAAAAGAATGTATTATTTATAATTTTTGAATTGATTTTTGAAGCTGCTAAAAATGCACAAGAAGATATGAATCCATCAACCATTATGATCATATTTTGTTTATATGATTCAAGCATTGCTGAAGTCATTTGAACAATTTCAAATCCTCCAAATGTCTGTAAAACTTTATAGCAATCATTAATATTTCCATGAAAACTCTTAGCATCCAATAATAATTTTCTTTTCTTTATGAGTTGTTTCTCTGATAATCCTGTTCCAATTCCTACACATTTTTCTAAAGATATATCCAGTAAATAACTCATAATCATTGCAGCTGAAGACGTATTACCAATTCCCATTTCACCAAATCCAATAATATTTGTTCCTAATTTTGAAATTTCTTGCACTAAATCTTTCCCATGTTTGAAGCAGTCTTCTAATTGTCTTTCAGACATAGCTTTTTGATTAATAAAACTTTTTGTACCGAAATCTATTTTTTTATTAATTAATTTTTCAGTTTTATCAAATTTATAATTCACACCCGAATCTACAATTAATAAATCAATTGAGTGAGTCCTAGAAAAAACATTTATCCCCGCCCCACCATTCAAAAAATTCCTAACCATTTGATGTGTAACTTCTTGAGGATAGGAACTTACACCAGAATTTGCTATTCCATGATCGCCTGCAAACACAATTATTTTAGGCTGGTTTAGGATAGGTTTAGTGGTCTTTTGAATTAGGCAAATCTTTTTGGAAATAGTTTCAATTAATCCAAGTGAACCAATTGGCTTAGTCTTAGAATCTATTGATTTCTTAATTTTGTTAATTAATTGCATAAAATTATTTTTCTTATAATTTTATAACTTTCTAATAGTTACTTGTTATGTATATTTGAGTAATAAAATTGTTATCTAATTAAATCAGGGAATTATCTTATCTTATTCAAACTTAAAATAACCATATCTTAAGAATATAACTAACTTCTTTCCCATTTTTTTAAAGAAACAACTTCTCTTTGAGGATCTTGATTTGAACCAAAAGCAGTAAAAGAAACCTCTGCAATGTAAACTGAGCCTTGAGTATCAACTGCAATTCCATGAGGAGCTATTAATTGATCAGGTTCCTCTCCTAATGTTCCTTTCCCAAAAGATGAAATCATATCGCCATTTTCATTCACAATGACTACTCTTAATCCTAAATTTGGAACTCCTGCTTGCACATCAGGAGCACCGGCTTCAGCAATATATACTTCTTTTGAGTACTGATCAGAATAAATAGCAATTGGTCTATGAAAATGCCATTGATCAAGATAATTACCATTAAAATCAAAAATTTGAACTCTGAAATTTTCTCTATCACAAAGTGCTATCTTATCTTTATCAAAAATACTTATATTGTGAGGAAGTGAAAATTCTCCATCTTCTGATCCTGGTTTACCCCAACTTAAGATATGTTTCCCTAAACTATCAAACTTATGGATTCTAGAATTCCCATAACCGTCAGAAACAAATATATTTCCTGTTTGTCTATCAATTGCAACGTCAGTTGGTCTATTAAAATAGTCTCCACCTTGCCATTCTGCGGCTTTTCCTCTTTCTCCGATTGTGAATATAATTCTACCTTCCTTAGATCTCTTTTGGACTATATGTCCAATATCATCAATTAAAAAAAGGTCATCATTTTCATCAATTCTTATTCCATGAGGTCTATCAAATTCACCCTGACCCCAATGATTTATATAATTTCCTTCTTTATCAAAAATAATTAGAGGAAATAAGCCTCTATTATAAACATAAACATTATCATTTGAATCTGTTGCCACACTTGTAGCTTCATGAAATCTCATTGGATGAGGTAGTTTTGCCCAAAATGCTACAGGTGAAAATTTTGTATTATTATCTATCATTTATTCCTCTATTTCCTTGTCCATTTTCTTAAAGAGTTCAACTCTCCTAATGGCTTTGGATCTTGTTTAGATCCCCACCAGGTCCATGCTACTTCTCCAACATAAACATCTCCTTTAGAATCTGTAGTAACGCCATGAGGCGCAACAAACTGATCTATATTTTGTCCAGGTAATCCATCTCCAAAATCACTGATCTTTTCACCTTCAGGACTAAGAACTACTATTCTATTCCCTAATCCAGGAACTCCCTTTTGAACATCTGGTGGTCCCATTTCACCTATGTAGAGATTTTTATCTCCATTTTTTCCTTCAGTGACTGACATTGGATGATGAAGGTGCCATTGATCGAGATAATTTCCATTTAAGTCAAATATTTGTAACCTAAAATTTTCTCTATCAGCAACAATTACTTTATCATCACCTATCATGGAAATATTATGAGGAAGAGAAAATTGTCCATCTCCAGTTCCTGGAACTCCCCAACTCAGTATATGTTTTCCGTCAGGTGTAAGTTTATGAATTCTAGAGTTACCATAGCCATCCGAAACAAATAATTCCCCTGTCGAAGGATGAATAGCAATATCAGTAGGTCTATTAAACATTTCTCCTCCTTGCCAAGGTGCTTCTGTACCTCTTTCACCTACTGTAAAAATAATATCACCATTATTTTTTCTCTTTTGAACAAAATTTCCAGGGCCATCATCAACTAAGTAAATATTATCTTCAGAATCAATTTCTATACCATGTGGTCGATCAAAGTCTCCATGACCGAAAGACCTCAAAAAATTTCCATTTTGGTCAAAAACACATATTGGATCAGTTCCTCTATTGAATACATATACATTATCTTTTGAGTCTACTGCAACACCACCACAATCTCCGTAAAAAGATATTCCCATGGGTAATTTTGCCCAGTTCTGAACAGGCTCATAGATAATTTTAGTTGTAGTCATAAGCTTCCCTTAAATAATAAAATTGGTTTTCATTCATATTAGATGTTTGATTTACTTTAGTGAAGCTATAAGATGAAACAAATTTGTTTTTTAATATAAGTATTTCCTAAGGCTTCAATATGAAATTACCCTACAGAGGCTATCCAATTGCTATAATTGCCTTTCTTTCAACGGGTTTATCTATTGGAATGGCTCAATACGCATTTGGACAATTTGCCACTCCTCTTCAAAATGAATTTGGTTGGACTAAAACTCAATTAAACGGAGCATTATCTTTAGCTTTTGTATCAGGTATAACTGGTCCTATTTTAGGCAAAATGGCTGATAAATATGGAATAAAAACAGTGTTATTTATTTCATTGATACTTATAAGTTTTGGTTTCCTATTAAGGCCTACAATAACTCATTTATGGCAATGGTATTTTTATAGTGGGCTTATTTATGCTGGATTTCCAGGAGCTACTCATATTACTTCAGGTAAGATGGTGTCTCTTTGGTTTCCCAAAACTAGAGGAAGAGTAATGGGAGCAGTTACATCAGGAAATAATTTTGGAGGATTCACTATGCCGGCCCTAGCTGCTTCAATAATTGCTTTTTCAAACTGGGAATTAGCTTTTATTGTTTTTGGGATAATAATGTTATTTCTTGGAATTTTTTCATACTTTATAGTATCTGAATCTTTAGATCTAGTAGAATCTGAATCTATAAGATCTAGTAGAGACTTAGATTCTATTTCTTACGTAAAAGAACAATCCAAGTTAGGTTTTGAAATTAGAGAAGCGCTTTATTCATTCAGATTTTGGACAATAAATATTTCTCTTATGCTTGGAGTATTGAC
>Ga0310343_10000585_pt1 | contig 17477 bp, 16 predicted proteins | sample HC15DNA2025_MG_FD_203519 | JGI IMG/M metagenome (GOLD analysis project Ga0310343, IMG submission 203519) | Marine microbial communities from station ALOHA, North Pacific Subtropical Gyre - HC15-DNA-20-25_MG | ecosystem: Environmental > Aquatic > Marine > Oceanic | place: Pacific Ocean: North... | reverse complement strand
AGGAAGCTCAAGAAGAGGTAGCTCCAGAATACGAAGCTCCAGCTGAGGAAGCTCCAGCGGAGGAAGCTCCAGCGGAGGAAGCTCCAGCGGAGGAAGCTCCAGCAGAGGAAGCTCCAGCAGAGGAAGCTCCAGCAGAGGAAGTTTCAGATGATGAAAAAGATAAAAAGGAGTAATTATGAAAGAATTATTAGAGTCTATGGTAAAATCTATAGTTGATAAACCAGATGAGGTAGATGTTGCTGTAACTGAAGGCGAGGATACTCTTGTATATGAGCTACGTTTAGGCGATGGTGATCTTGGTAAGGTTATTGGAAAAAGAGGTAAAAATATTAATGCGATTAGAACAATAATTTTTGCTGCTTCTGCTAAAGAAGGCACTAAAAGATCAATTATTGAAATAATTGAATAAACCTAATTTTCCAGATAAATATATATCTATTGGTAAAATTACTAAACCTCATGGGCTAAAAGGTTTTTGTAAATTTATATTGTTTAACGATTCCTCAGAATCTTTATATGATATAGATATGCTGAAAATTAAAAAAGAAGAATTAGTTGAAGATTTGAAAGTTGAAAATCTTGATTTATCTTCTTTATTAATAAAGTTTTTTGATATTAATGATAGGAGTTCTATAGAAAAATACAGAGATTTTGAAATTTTAGTATTAAAAAGTGATATTAAAAGTAATCAAGATGACTTGTTTCTAGTTGATTTAGTTGGATGTGAATTGTATTTTGATGATGATAAAGTCGGCTTTATTTTAGATACTTTGAGTTATTCAGGTAATGATTTATTAAAAGTTGTAGACAATAAAGGTAAAGAGTGTCTTATTCCTATCAGAAAAGAGTTGATAAAGTTTTTTGACATTGAAGGTCGTAAATTAGTGATGTATGTTATTGAAGGGATTTTAGACATATGATGAATTGCTATGTAATGACAATTTTTCCTGATATAATTAATAGTTTTATTAATCATAGTATCATAAAAAAATCTCAAGATAAAAACATAGTTAAGTATAAAATCAAAAACATTCGAGATTACGCTGATCCTCCTCACTTTAAGACAGATGATTATCCATTTGGAGGCGGTAACGGGATGATTTTTAAGCCCGAACCTATTTTTAGGGCATATGATGATATTTATAGTGATATTGCAAAAAATAAAAACACTCGTTTTGTTTTTCCTACACCTGATGGTAAGCCGTTCAATCATAGGGCTGCAATAGAATTATCTAAAACAGATAATTTGATATTTTTATGTGGACATTATAAAGGTATAGACCAAAGAGTTAGGGATGAGCTTGTTACTGATGAATTTTCAATTGGCGATTTTGTTGTAACCGGTGGAGAATTACCTGTTTGCTTAATGATAGACTCAATAGTTCGCTTAATACCAGATGTTTTGAATAATTATGAATCAGCGAAGTCAGATTCTTTTTTTACGGACCTTCTTGATGGGCCTCACTATACAAGGCCTGAAAATTTTAGAGGATTAAAAGTTCCAGATATTTTATTATCTGGGCATCATGAAAATATTAAAAAGTGGCAAAAAGAGCAAAGGGAAAGAAAAACTCAGGATAGAAGGCCTGATTTATGGAAAAAGTATAATAATTAAATTATTAATAGAGGTTAGATATGGATAAAATATACGAATCAAATAAAGAGTTAATGAGAACGGATTTACCAGATTTTAGATCTGGAGATACCGTATCGGTTGGGCTCAGAATTACAGAGGGAAATAAAACTAGAATTCAAACTTTTGAAGGAGTCGTTATAGCAATTTCTTCAGGAGGGGGGCTTAATAAATCCTTTACTGTAAGAAAAATTTCAAATGGTATTGGAGTAGAAAAAATTATTCCATATCACTCTCCTAAAATTGAATCATTAAAAGTTATTAAGAGGGGAAAAGTAAGACGAGCTAAATTATATTATTTAAGAGAATTAAGCGGTAAAGCAGCTCGTATTAAAGAAAGACCCACTAAATAGTCGTCTGTAAAATTCTAATTGAATTAGTTTAATGAAATAATTAAAACTTAAATTTTCCCTTTCAATTAGCATATAACTAAACTTTTCAAATCGTTGGAGATTTCTAATGGATTACAAAAAAAGGTGTGAATATTTAGAGAGCAGAATTAAACATTTAAATTTGATTGGTATAGCATTATCGACAGAAGATGATTTAAATAAGCTGTTTGAAATGATAATGGAGGAAGCTAAACATATTACCAACGCAGATGGGCGAACTCTTTATATGAAAACAGATGATGGAAATCAGTTAAGATTTGAAATTTTACTAAATGATTCTATGAATACTTCAATGGGGGGAACTTCTGGAAATGAAGTTACTCTACCTCCCGTAGAACTCTATAGTGATGAAAATAGACCTAATGAGTCCAATGTGGCTGCTTACGTTGCAAATACTGGTAAAACTGTTAATATTGTTGATGCTTATAAAGAAGATGGTTTTGATTTTTCTGGAACAAAAGGCTTTGATAAAATGACAGGCTACAGATCTAAATCTTTTTTGACCGTTCCTTTAAAAAATCATGAAAATGAAATTATTGGAGTTATGCAATTAATCAATTCTATAGATGATCAATCTGGTGAGACATTAACTTTTTCTGAAGAAATGAAGACTCAAATAGAATCATTGTGTTCTCAAGGAGCAGTTGCATTAACAAATAAAAGATTAGTTCAAGAACTGAAAACATTATTTGAATCTTTTATTCAATTAATCGCTAAAGCGATTGATGAAAAATCTGAATACACAGGAGGTCACTGTGAAAGAGTTCCTGAAATCACAATGATGTTAGCTGATGCTGTTGAAAAAGTCGATTATGGTAAATATAAAGATTTTTCGATGACTGAGGATGAAAGATACGAACTTTATATTGCGGGTTGGTTACATGATTGTGGTAAGGTTGCTACACCACCTCATGTTGTTGATAAAGGCACTAAGTTAGAAACAATTTTTGATAGGATTGAAGTCATAAAGACTCGATTTGAAGTTATAAAAAGAGACGTTGAAATAGCATGTTTGAAAAAGAAGATTGAACTTTTAGAAAAAGGATTAAAAATTGATAAAAAAATTGATCAAGACATGAAAGATAAACTTGCTAATATTGATGATGAAAGATTGTTTATTGAGAAAGCCAATATTGGCGGTGAATTCATGCCTAAAGAAGAGCAACAAAAAATAAAAGATATATCAATAAAATATAATTGGAACGAAAATGGTGAGAATAAAAACTTTTTAACGGATATTGAAGTTGAAAATTTGTGCATCCCAAAAGGTACTTTGCTCCCTGAAGAGAGAGAAATAATTAATGATCATATTAGAATAACAATTGACATGTTAGAACGATTGCCTTATCCAAAACATTTAAAAAATGTTCCTGAATTTGCCGGGGGCCATCACGAAAAATTAGATGGAACAGGATATCCTAAAGGATTGAAGGCAGATGAAATGTCTGTTCAGGCCAAAATGATGGCAATAGCGGATATATATGAGGCCTTAACTGCTGCAGATAGACCATACAAAGATGGCAAAAAGTTATCTCAAGCAATGCGAATTATGGGTTTTATGAAAAATGATTATGAGATAGATGCTGACCTTTTTGAGATTTTTGTCAGAGAAGGAGTGTATAAGAAATATGCCAAAAAATATATCGAAAAAAGTCAAATTGATTTAGTTGACGAGCCTTCAGTACTAAAATCATAATGAATAAGAAAAATGTAAAAACCATGAGTAGGAATGAGCTGAAGGAATATTTGTTTCTAATTCAAGACTATTTTAAAAAGTCTCTTGATGAAGGTCTTGAAATGGACTATATTTTAGATAATACAACAATTTTAGATGACTTTGAAAACTATTTGCCTGAGGAGGAGTACCCAATATTTGTTATGACGATTTTAAATGGGTTTCGATCAGAGGATATTATTACAAATATCATAAATAAAATAGAAGATGGAGTCCAAATTAGTAATGAAAAATAGAATAAGATTATGAGTAAAAAAAGAATTGAAGCCCGTAGGGCACTCTTTAAAGACTTACCTTCTGTTGACGATTTATATCAAGCTTTAGATATAAAAAATATTTCCTATCCTCGAAGCTTAATTAAAAATTTATTCCGTAGAAAATTATCTGATATTAGAAAAGATATAGAGTCTGAAAAATTAAAGAATAATGTAAGGCAAGTGTCTATTGATGTTATTGATGCAGAATTAAAAAAACTTACATCTTTTAATTTATCTTCTGTGATTAATGGTACTGGTATAGTATTGCATACTGGATTAGGAAGAGCTCCAATCTCTAAAAATTTACTTCTAGACTCATTTGACCGATTATATCCATATTCAAATTTAGAATTTAATGTTAAAGGTAATAAAAGAGGAGATAGAAATGATTCTATACAAAACATTATCAATCCTTTATTAGGCTCCAAAAGTGCTTTAGTAGTCAACAATTGTGCTGCAGCAGTTTTGTTATCATTAAATACATTTTGTGAAAATAAAGAAGTAATTGTGAGTAGAGGCCAACAGGTAGAGATTGGAGGTTCTTTCAGGATTCCTGAAGTAATTTCAAAAGCAGGGTGCATTATGAAAGATGTTGGTGCTACAAATAAAACTTATACAGAAGATTATAGGAATGCAATCAGTGATGAAACTGGCGCAATTCTGTATGCCCATACAAGTAATTATCGTGTAGTTGGATTTACGAAAGAAATTGATATAGAAGGTATTGCTAAAATATCTAGAAAAAGTAAAATTCCTTTTATTTTAGATGCAGGAAGTGGATGTATTGCCAATTTTGATAAATTTAACATGCCTGCAGAAAAAACAGTTAGGGGATATTTTAAAAAAGGTGCTGATATTGTAATGTTTAGCGGGGATAAATTACTTGGTGGCCCTCAATGTGGTATAATTGCAGGAAAAAAGAAGTATGTTGAACAAATTAAAGCAAACCCTCTATACAGAGCTTTGAGAGTTGATAAATTAACTCTCGCTATATTGGAAAGTACGTTAAGAACATATATTTCTGAGGTTGAATTTGATAAATCAAATTTATCTTTAAACCTTCTTACTAGAAATAGAGATCAGATAAAAGCTTTTGGTGGTCTAATTCTTAAAAAAATACCATCTGAGATAGTAAAAAAATATAATATTGAACTTATAGATACAATGGTAGAGGCCGGTAGTGGAGCGATGCCAATAAACTCTATTGAGAGTGCAGGTTTAATATTTAATAGTAAAAAAACTTCTCCAAATGCATTGTCAAAAAAGTTTAGAAATGCTTCAACTCCAGTTATTGGATATATAAACAACAATAAATTCATTATTGATTTAAAAGCTATTCCATCAGATTTTGCAGATAATCTATCAAAAATAATTTGCCAAGTTGCATTATGAAAGAACAAATTATAGTTGGTATGGCTGGTCATATTGATCATGGAAAAACTTCCATTGTAAAATTACTAACAGGTCAAAATACAGATATCTTAAAGCAGGAAAAAGAGAGAGGAATGACCATTGATATTGGTTTTGCTCATCTAAATGAAAATATAACCATTGTAGATGTTCCAGGGCATGAGAAATTTATTAAAAATATGGTTACTGGAATAAGTTATATTGATACTGCTATTTTAGTTGTCGCAGCTGATGATGGAGTTATGCCACAAACTATTGAACATTTTGAAATTTTAAAAATTTTAAATGTAAAAAAGGGAATTATTATCATTAATAAAATTGACTTAGTAGATGAGGAATGGATTGATTTAGTAGAGTCAGAAATAAAAGAATTAGTAAGCGGTTCTTTTTTGGAAAATCAAGATATATTTAAAGTTTCAACAGTTAAAGGTATTGGATTAGAAGAAGTTAAAACGCGACTTCTGGCCTCATCTTTTTCAAATGATGGAGAATTGTTAAATAATAGAGGTTTATTTAGAATGTATGTGGATCGGTCTTTTTCTCAGCAGGGTTTTGGTACTGTTGTTACTGGGACTGTAATATCAGGAAAAATCAAGGTTGGTTCAACTATATACGCACTGCCTCAAAATAAAAAGGTTCGATTACGCTCTGCTCAATCTCATTATAAAGATATTGACCAACTTAAAATTGGCTATCGAGCTGCTTTAAATTTAAATGGTATTGATAAAAAAGATATAGAGAGAGGTGGACATTTATCAAATTTAAATGTATTTGACTCTATTTCTATATTTTTAGCGAAAATTTCCATTTTAAATCGAGATGGCCTATCATTAAGGCAGAATCAAAGAATACGTTTTCATATTGGAACTAGTGAAGTTATTGGGAGAATTAGTATTTGTGGAAGAAATATTCTTGAAAAATCAGAATCTGATATTTGTTTGATAAAGTTAGAAGTACCTGTTGTTTTATCTTTCCAGGATAAATTCTTAATAAGGACATACTCTCCAATGAAAACTATTGGTGGTGGCGTAGTTGAAGATATTAACTGTTTTGGTAAATGGAGCCAAGTTAAAGAATTTGCTAATGAGTTAGTAAATAAAAATAGCGTAGCAGAGAAAATGAATTTTATTATTCAGAGTCAATCAGGCTTTCCTTTCACAATAGAAAAAATTCAGTCAAGATTTGGTATGTCATATGATAAAATTGTGGATTGTTTAAATTTAAAAAAAGAGTATGTTGTCTTAGAGTATTTGAGTGAGAAATGGATAGTGACTAATAATCAATTGGATAATTTTTTAAATAGAATTATTGATGAAATTAAAAAGTTTCATTCGAAAAACCCATATCGAGGAGGAGTTTTAAAAAAAGAATTAAATCAAAAAGTAAAATCGGATGAAGTTTTTTTTGATTTTTCGATAAAACTCTTAATAGATAAAAATATAGTTGTCAGAGATAAAGAACTTATTAAGTTAGAAAACTTTAAAATAAATTTGTCATCCAGTGAGATTAAGGTTCAGGAAAAAGTTGTAGAAATTTTAGATAGCCAGGGATTTTCATCTCAAAATTATATTGAAATAGCCAATCTATTAAATATCAGCTCAGATAAATTAAAATTACTTATTAATATTGCGGAACAAGACAGTAAGATTATTAGAATTAATGAAGATTTGCTTTTTACACATAAGAATTTTATTAAATTGGTGGATGATGTAAAAAAATATTTTTCTACAAACGATAAATTGTCAGTTGCTGACTTTAAGGATATTGCAAAAACATCAAGGAAGTATGCTGTGCCTCTACTTGAATTTTTAGACAAAAAAAATATAACATATAGAGAAGATAATTATAGAAAGCTAGTTTAATATGAAGAATAAAAAAACAACTCCAGCTATGAAGCAATATTGGGATATAAAGAAAAATTATTCAGACTCAATATTGCTGTTTAGAATGGGTGACTTTTATGAGACTTTTGATTCAGATGCTGAGCTAACTTCTGAAATTCTTGGAATAACATTGACAAAAAGAGCTAATGGCGCAGCATCGTCTGTTCCTCTAGCTGGGTTTCCATATCATGCTATTGAACAATATGTTGATAAATTATTAAAGGCTGGTCATCGAGTTGCGATATGTGAGCAGATTGAAGATCCTAGGGCTTCAAAAGGGATTGTTAAAAGAGAAGTCGTTGAAGTTTTGTCTCCAGGAACATCCATATCTGAAAAGTATTTAGATCATAGTCAAAATAATTACCTCGCAAGTATACATATTAAAAATAAAATGATTGGTATTGCCCTTATGGATTATTCAACTGGTGATTTTTTTGGAGGAGAGTGGGATTTAAGAAAGGGGCTTGATTTAATTAAGACATATAATGTTCGAGAAGTTATTCTTAGTGAAAAACAATACGAATTGTTTGAAGATATATTAAAAGACAAATCATATATTCTATCAACATATCAAGATTGGATTGCAGATCAAAGCACTTCTTATGATAAAATTAAAAGTCAATTTAAAGTAAAATCTTTAAAAGGGTTTGGTTTAGAGAAGTATCCTTTGGCAATTATTGCTGCAGGCGCATCCTTATACTATATTGACCATAATCATAAAGACTCTTCATCGCATATTCAGTATTTTCAATATCAGTCTCAAGATGATTTTATGCATCTAGATCGATTTACGATAGATAATTTAGAACTTTTTAAGACACTCACATCTTCAAATAAAAAGGCAACGCTAATACATTCATTAGATAAAACTAGAACATCTGCTGGTAGCAGGCTATTGAAAAAATATTTAAAAAGACCACTTCTTGATATTAAAAAAATTAAATCAAGGCAAAATAGAATTTCAGAGCTTATAAAATTTGCAGATACCAGACTTGCTTTATCTGATTTGATGATTGAGATTTATGATATAGAACGAATAATTTCAAAAATTTCATCTAAAAAGTCGAATCCTAGAGATTTAATTAATCTTAAAAATTCTTTAAATAATACTAATGAAATAAAAAAAATAATAAAGAAGTCTATGCCTGATTTGTACAAGCTTTGTCAAGGATTTGAAAATATTGATAAAGTAATAAATAAAATAGTAAAAACAATCGATGATGACCCACCAGTTAATATGTTAAATGGCGGGTATGTAAAAGATGGTTTTTCTAAAAAATTAGATCGTACAAGAAAACTGTCAAATAATTCAAAACAATGGTTAATAGATTTGCAAGACAAAGAGAAGAAAAAGAATGATATTCCATCTTTGAAGATAAAATATAATAAAGTTTTTGGATATTATATAGAGGTTACTAAAGCACATATAGATAAGGTTCCAGATTATTTTATTCGAAAGCAAACTTTAGTAAACGCTGAGAGATATTTTACAGAAGAGCTTAAAGAATTTGAGGATGAAATTTTATCCTCAAATGAGATGTTAGTTAGCTTGGAGCGTTCTATATTTGATGATCTCACATGTTATGTAATGCAAAATTCTAAAAACATTCTTACTAATGCAAAAATTTTGTCTAAAATAGATGTTAGTTTGGGATTTGCTGATATTGCAATAAAAAACAATTATTGCTTACCTACAATTCATAAAAAGCAAGAAATTACTTTAGTTGCATCAAGACATCCTGTTATTGAAAACCTACTTCCAATTGAAGATAACTTTATTTCTAATGATATAAATCTTAATAGTAATATCAAACAGATTGCAGTTATAACGGGACCAAATATGGCAGGTAAAAGTACTTTTCTTAGGCAAGTTGCTTTAATATCTATTATGGCTCAAATTGGAAGCTATATTCCTGCAGATAAGGCTGATTTATGCATTATTGATAAAGTCTATACTAGAGTAGGGGCAAGTGATAATTTATCTGAAGGTGAATCTACTTTTTTAGTTGAAATGAATGAAACCGCAAACATTCTTAATAATGCAACTAGTAGAAGTCTTTTAATTTTAGATGAAATTGGAAGAGGGACTTCTACGTATGATGGATTAGCAATAGCATGGTCTATTATTGAATATCTACATAATAATAAGAAATTTAATCCAATAACTTTATTCGCAACACACTATCATGAGCTTGTTCAATTAGCGAATGAATTAGATAGATCTTTTAATCTCAATATTGAGGTTTCTGAGAGCGATGGGGAGTTAGTTTTTTTAAGAAAAATAATTAATGGAGGCGCAAACCAGAGTTATGGAGTTCATGTTGCTAAAATGGCTGGGTTGCCCAAAAAGGTAATTAATAGAGCTCACGTTATCTTAGATAAATTATCTTCCGATAAAGATACTAATTTAAATTGTGAAGAAATAGACCAACTTGAATTAGAATTTAACTCTAAAAATAAGCGACAAGTAATTGATGAGCTAAGTGATATAGATATCGACAATATGACACCATTTGATGCATTATCTAAATTGATGGAGTTAAAAGAAAAGTATGATGAATAAACTCTTGTCCATAAGTATTTTAATTAATTCTTTATTATTTTCAAGTGATTGGTTTTTTAATGAAAACAACCCATGGGAATTAAATAGTGATCCAAGATCTTCTGCACTTGGAGGAGTTGACTTATATAATTATTCTGAATTTAATTATGGCCAAATACAAAGTGATGTAGTTGGTATTTTCAACTCTAGAATGTTTAACGGTGTTATTGATTATAATAACATATACTATAATAAAAAAATAGAATCTAAAGCCATTTTAGGCAATACTTTTAATAATATAAAGTTTGGTTTTTTTAATCGATCTATTGACAATATCCAAAATACTAGTTCGTTATGGAACTCTGAGCTTGGAAATGAGCCAACACTATCTGATTTAAACTATGATTTAATTGAATACTATGATCATAAAGATATCGGCTTATCAATATTTTTACCTTTTTCAAATTTTATTGGAGATTTTGGTTTAGAAATACGATCAATTTTTTCAAAGATTGATATATTCAAGGCTAGTTCATTAAATCTTGATTTTATGTGGTTTAAAAAAATAGATGATAATTTATCTATTATGACATCAATTAATAATATTCATTCGTACAAAAAATGGAGTAATAAAACATCAGAAAAATTTTATCCTGCTTTAGAAATACTAACTCATTTCAAAATTAAAAAAACAAATTGCTTTGCAGAATTAAATAATATTTATTTAAATAAAAATTTTTTAATTAATCAATATGATGTTTTAGATAATGTTAAACTTGGAATAGAGCATAAAGTTAATGATATGCTTTTATTAAGGTTGGGATATTCTGAAAGCTATCAGACTTATGGCTTTGGTTTGTCTGTGAATAGCTTTATGTTTAATTATTCCTATTTAAAACATGCAAATTTAGATTTTTCGAATCAGTTTTCAATAGCATACTTAATAGATAATAGATAAGGAGAAAGATGTGAAAAATAATATTAAAAGCTTTATTTTAGGCATTCTGGTTATGTGTTCATATATTTTTCTGTCTGGTCAAACATATTATAAATCATATGATGTAGAAGCTATAGTAACAAAACTTAGCACTCTTGATCTGCTTACAGAAGAGATAAATGAAATTAAGGCGTACCTAAAGCATGGAGTTAAAGTTGGAAGTGGACAAATAGATACAGTTAATTATCCTGTGCGCGTAGATGGTGGAAGTATTGATAGGGTTAATAATTCAATTGATTGCATATGTTACGATGGTAAATAAGGTATTAAGTGAATAGTATATTTGAAATATTTAAGATCGGTATAGGACCATCTAGCTCTCACACTGTTGCTCCAATGAAAGCGGCTAAGCTGTTTATAGATAAGATCTCAGAAAGTGACTTAAAAAATATTGAGTCAATTGATATTTGCTTATTCGGCTCACTTGCTCATACTGGTAAAGGTCATAATATTGATAAAGGCTTAATACTAGGGTTATTTGGGTATAAACCAGAGACAGTTGAAAATAATGATATTGAAGAAGCGTATAATTCAGTGATATCAAATAAATCTTTAAACCTTTCTTTTAAAAAGAAAATTAGATTTAGCGTTGAAAAAAACATCATTTACAATATTGATGAAAAACTAATTGAAAATTCAAATAAAATGCAATTTATTGCATATGATAAAAATTCTAATATAATCTCGACGGGTAAATATGTTTCAATAGGAGGAGGTTTTGTTAAGGATTTAGATTCGAATCATGATTCATCTAATCAGTCATCTGATTTTCTTTATACATTTAAAACATGTTCCGATTTAATTTCAATATGTGATAAAAATGATCTTTTAATTCATGAGTTGACACTTAAGAACGAGCAGAATTTCAAGACTGAAAAACAAATCAAATTAGATATAATAAAAATATGGAATGTGATGAATGATTCTATAGAAAATGGTATTAATAGCAAAGGTTATTTGAGGGGTGGGCTAAAATTAAAAAGAAGAGCCTATGATATAAACAAGAAGCTTTCAACATGTAAAAATAAAGATAATTTAAAGTTTATGGATTGGGTTAATTTGTATGCTATTGCAGTCAACGAAGAAAACGCTGCTGGAGGAAAAGTAGTCACTGCCCCTACAAATGGAGCTGCAGGTATTATTCCTGCTGTTATTAAATATTTTTTAAACTTTACAGAAAGCCCAAGTCAGGATGGAATAATAAAATTTTTTCTTACTTCTGCAACAATAGGCATATTATATAAAATGAATGCTTCTATATCGGGAGCAGAGGTAGGATGTCAAGGGGAGGTTGGAGTTGCATGTTCAATGGCGGCAGCAGGACTTGTCGGAGCCTTGGGTGGAAGTAATAAAGAAGTTGAAAATGCAGCTGAAATAGCAATGGAGCATAATTTAGGATTGACATGCGACCCTGTAAAAGGACTTGTTCAAATTCCATGTATAGAGAGAAATGCAATGGGCGCAATCAAAGCTATAAACGCAGCTAGAATAGCTATGCTTGGAAAAGGTAAGCATAAAGTTTCTTTAGATGAGGTTATGAAGACAATGATGCAAACTGGTAAGGATATGCAAAATATTTATAAAGAGACATCGAAAGGTGGTTTAGCGGTTAACGTTACAGAATGTTAATTTTTTTTCTTTATTAATAATATTAAAAGAATTAAGTTAGTTTCCCTTTACAAAATAGGAATGATATGATATATAGTATGACAGGTTATGGAAGCTACAGTTGTGAAAACGATCAAATATCGTTTTTAATGGAGCTTAAGTCGGTTAATTCTAAGTATTACGAGTCAAATTTAAAGCTACCATATATTTTTTCAGATCAAGAAGAGAAAATTGATAGCATTCTCAAGAAAAACTTACATAGAGGTCGTGTAAGTTTTAATTTGTCATATAAAATTAAAGATTCTAATATTTATTCCTTGTCTGTAGATAAATCTAAATTGAAAAATTATTTAGAAATACTTGAAGAATTAAAAGCAACTTCAAATATTGATGATAAAATTAATTTAGAGAATATTCTTAGTTTTCAAGATATTCTTGATAATAGTAAAAAAATTGAAGATTCATCTGCTATTAAATTGCTATATAAAGGTTTAGATAAAGTTATTAACGACCACTCATTGTTCAGATTGAATGAAGGAGAAGCGCTTCAGAAAGATGTATTGAGTAGCGTAGATAAAATATCTAAAAATATAAAAAAAATCAAAATATTATGGGGCAAGGAAAAAAAACTATATAAAGATAAGTATGAGAATAAAATCAATAAATTTCTTGATAAGTATAAGATAGATGAGCAGAGGCTGTACCAAGAAATAGCAATTATTATTGACAAGAGAGATATTAATGAAGAGTTGATCAGATTTAATAGTCATATTAAATGTTTTATTTCTTATCTTAAAAAGTATAATTTATTGGGTAAAAGATTAATTTTTTTACTTCAAGAATTGTTTAGGGAAATTAATACAATTAATTCTAAAAGTGAAATTTTAGAAATCAATAGAGTTAGTTTAGACATTAAGTCTGAATTAGAAAAAATAAAAGAACAGACATATAATATACTATGAAATTAAAAAACGGATATTTAGTAGTTCTTTCTGCTCCTTCTGGAACTGGAAAAACTACTATATGTAAAAAATTACTAGAGATAAATAAAGATTGGAAATTTTCGGTATCTGCTACTACAAGAGAAAAAAGAGATAATGAAAAAGATGGCGTTGACTACATTTTTATGTCAAAAGAAAAATTTGACCATCAAGTTAGATTTGGTGACTTCTTAGAATCTGAATGGGTCCATGGAAATCAGTATGGTACACCTATAGGTCCAATTGAGGATGCTTTAGATAATAACAAAGTCATGTTATTTGATGTCGATGTTAAAGGTGGTTATAATATTAAAGAAGAATTTGAAGACCAAGTTATTTCTATTTTCATTGAACCCCCAGGTGAGGAGATTGCGGATAAGATACTAATTTTAGAAGATAGGCTTACTAAAAGAGGAAATGAAAACCCAACTCTTATTAAGCAAAGATTGAGAAGATTTGAAACAGAAATGAGTTTTAAAGATAAATTTGATTATCAGTTCGTTAATGATAATCTTAAAAAAGTTGTTTCGGATATTGATAAAACAATAAAAAGGAAAATAAAATGAAAGTAAATGTATTACCGTTTCATGCAATGTATGACATAAATGACAACATGTACGAAAATGTTATTATAATATCAAAAAAATCTAAAGAGATTATTTCAAAAAACTCCCTTGATTTAAACAAGATAGAGGAGGGGTTCGATTCAACAGATGAAATAGTGGAGCAAGAGCTTGATTTCGATCCAAATCAAGAGAAGGCTATTGTATCAGCCACTCAGGATTTTTTAGAAAAGAAAATTGAATGGAATAAAATTGATAGTAAAGATTAGATTATAAATGTCGGACTCTCAAAAAAGACTGCCACCCCAGGCATTAGATGCAGAAAAAGCTGTTTTAGGATGTATGCTTATAAATGTTGATTCAGTAAGCTCAGTTTTGCAACATTTAACACCCAAATCTTTTTATAAAAATGAACATAGATTAATTTTTGATGCTATGATTACTCTTTATGAAAAATCGATTCCAATAGATAGCGTTAATTTAATAGAAGAGCTTAAAAAAAATAAAAATTTAAAATCTGTTGGGGGTGCTTTCTTTATAACTGGACTAACTCAAGACGCTCCTAGCGCATCCAATGCTGAATATTACGCTAAAATAGTAAGAGAAAAAGAGATATTGAGAGTAATTATTTCGACCTCAGTTAATATGACTGATTCAGCTTACAATGATGGAGAAGAAGTATCTTCTATTCTTGACAAGGCTGAACAAGCCTTGTATGGTGTTTCAGAACAAGCAAATAAAAAAAAGTTTGAAGAATTAGAGCCAATGATCCATAATGTATTAAATATATGGGGTAATCGTAAAAAAGGTGAGATAACTGGTGTTTCATCAGGATTTGCAGATTTAGATAATCAAATTTCAGGATTTCAAAATTCCGATTTTATTGTTCTAGCTGCTAGGCCTTCAATGGGTAAAACAGCCTTAGCATTAAATTTATCTAGAAATATAACGGTAAATTCAAAACTTAAAGTTGGCTTTTTTAGCCTTGAGATGTCAAGCCAGCAACTTACTGAAAGGCTTCTTTCGTCTGAGGCTGAAATAAGTAGTCACCTTGTAAGAGTCGGGAAATTGCCTAAAAAAGATTGGAGAAAACTTTCTGATGCCGCATCAACTTTAAGCGATTCAAATTTATTTATTGATGACTCTGCTGGACTTAACATAATGGAGCTTAGAGCAAAAGCCCGACAGATGAAGTCAGAGAAAGGTGTTGATATTATAATTGTTGATTATCTGCAATTATTGCACAAAGCAGGAAGAGTTGAAAGTAGACAGCAGGAGATATCATACATATCGAGATCCTTAAAATCATTAGCAAAAGAATTAAATATTCCGATTATTGCACTTTCACAGCTATCCAGAGCAGTCGAGGCGAGAAGTGACCATAGACCTATTATGTCAGATTTAAGGGAAAGTGGTGCAATAGAGCAGGATGCTGATATCGTTCTATTCATTTATAGAAAATATGTATATTCGAAAAAAGAAGAAGATCGAGGCGTATCTGAATTAATAATTTCCAAGCATCGAAATGGCCCAACAGGTACAATTAAATTAGCATTTATAGATGAGTATGCGAAATTTCAAAATTATGAATTTAATCATGATAATGACTTTATAGATTCTCATGATATGAATGACGTAGTATTTGATTAGAAAAAATGCTAAACAATATTTTAAAAAAGATTACTTCTTCTAACAGTAAGTATCCCTCAGGTTACATAGAAATAGTAAAATGCTTGGACGAAGAAAGTAAAACAGAAAAAAACTTAGGCTTAGTTTGGAAAGCTTATCAGTTATCTCAAGAATCTCATAAAAATCAGTTTAGAAAATCTGGTGAACCTTACTTTACTCATTGCGAGAGTGTTGGTAGAATTTTAGCAAATTGGAATATCGATGTTGAAACTATTATTGCCGGCTTACTACATGATGTAATAGAAGATACTTCAATTACAAAAGAAGATATTAGCAAAGAGTTTAATCAAGATATAGGAAATCTAGTTGAGGGAGTTACAAAGTTATCAGGAATAAAATTTAATAGTAAAAAGCAAGAGCAAGCTGAGAACTTTATGAAAATGTTTATTTCTATGGCAAAAGATATTAGGGTTATTTTGATAAAATTTGCTGATAGGCTTCATAATATGTCAACTATTGAGCATTTATCAGAATCTAAGCGCAAAAGAATTGCCCTAGAGACAAAAGAAGTATATGCTCCATTAGCTCATAGATTAGGTATGAATAATGTAAAAACACAAATGGAAGATTTAGTTTTCAAGACATTGTCACCAGAAAAATATGGTTTTGTTAGAAAAAAAGTTAATAATACTAGAAAAGATAGAGAAAAATTTATTGAAAAATTTATCACACCCATAGCTAAAGAATTAAAAGATTTTGATATTAATGCAGATATTTTTGGACGAGCAAAACACTATTCATCCATTATTGGTAAAATGGAAAAAAGAAATAAAAAATTTGAAGAAATATATGATTTATTTGCCATTAGAATTATTGTTGATAAAGTTGATGAGTGTTATGCTGCATTGGGTGTAATTCATCAAAACTACAATCCATTTCAAGAACGTTTTAAAGATTATATTGCTCGACCTAAAAGGAATGGTTATCAATCTATTCATACAACTGTTTTTGATTTAGATGGTCGACTTATTGAAGTTCAGATAAGAACTTCAGAAATGGATCAAACTGCTGAGATAGGAGTTGCTGCACATTGGAAATATAAAGAAAATGATAAATCAAAGAATAAAAGTTCCATTGATACGCAAATATTGTGGTTAAGAGAAATTTACGAACTTTTAAAAAGTGAAGATACCTCAGCTTCTGAAATATTAGAGCTTTTCAAGATAGACTTATTTGAGGACGAAATATTTGTTTATACTCCTAATGGAGAATTAGTTGAGCTTAAGCCAGATTCAACACCTATTGATTTTGCCTATCAAGTACATTCAGAAGTTGGCATGCATTGTATAGGTGCAAAAGTAAATGATAAAATTGTTCCGCTAAATTATACACTAAAAAGTGGTGATTATGTTGAAATTATCACATCTAAAAATAAGTTTCCGAATCATTCGTGGCTAAAAATTGCTACAACTACTAAAGCAAAAACACATATTAGAAGATATCTAAAAAAAGAAAAATACGAACAGAGTTTGAGGTTAGGTTACGAGATATTAGAAAAGGAATTGCGTAAGGCCAAAAAAATTAGTTTGCTTAGAGATATAAAAAAAGATCCAACAATATTAGGGTTTAAAGATTACGATGTATTGTTATCAAGTATTGGTAATGGTAAAATTATAGTTTCTGAGTTAATTGATAAAAACTTAGATCAACATTCAAAAGAGAACGATTATAATATTCAAAATTTAACTTCCAAATTTGTTGATCTAGCTAGAAAACGATCAAAAGGAATTATAGTAGATGGATTGAGTGATATAATGATTCAATTTGCTAAATGTTGTAATCCTATAC
>Ga0310343_10000584_pt1 | contig 17481 bp, 15 predicted proteins | sample HC15DNA2025_MG_FD_203519 | JGI IMG/M metagenome (GOLD analysis project Ga0310343, IMG submission 203519) | Marine microbial communities from station ALOHA, North Pacific Subtropical Gyre - HC15-DNA-20-25_MG | ecosystem: Environmental > Aquatic > Marine > Oceanic | place: Pacific Ocean: North... | reverse complement strand
GGTGTAGGCTCTTATTAGCAAAATTACGAATAGTCATTGTAAGGAATAGACTTCAAAAAATGCTGATTATAAGTTAGATAAATCAACGTAGTAAGCAGTTTTCCGGTGGGGATCGTGGTTGGGCGAATTCGCTTATTCACTAAATCGAGGGCAGACTGGTAAGGATAGACAATATTCTTGATCATATCAAAATATAATGATGCGTTGATATGTTATACGGGAGACTTAATTGGAAAAGCGATTTACAGAGAAAGGACAGCGTCTTGTTGAGCTTTTCAGTAGGCGAATAGTTTATCTGGATGGGGCCATGGGGACCATGATCCAGCGACATAAGCTGGAGGAATCCGATTTTCGCGACAGCTCGCTCGAGTCCGCGGCTAAAGACTTAAAGGGCAACAACGATTTGCTCAGCATCACAAGGCCCGAGATTATCGAAGAGATCCACCGCCAATTTTTCTTGGCAGGTTCGGATATAGTCGAGACCAACACGTTCAGCGCGACCACGATTGCCCAAGTGGATTACGGCCTTGAGGATCGAGTGAGAGACATTAATCTGGAATCGGCTAAATTGGCGCGGCGAGTGGCCGACTCGATTGAGGCGAAATTAGATAGGCCGGCTTTTGTAGCAGGGGCGTTGGGACCGACGAATCGAACGGCATCAATTTCTCCAGACGTAAACAGGCCCGAGTTCAGGGGAGTGACTTATGAAGAGCTTAGGCAGGCCTACTTCGAGCAAGTTGAGGCGCTGGTTGAGGGTGGCGTTGATTTGCTGATTCCGGAAACGACATTCGATACGCTCAACTTGAAGGCGGCTTTGCATGCGATTGAGGACTTTTTCGACGATCGAGATGAACGTTTACCCGTGATAATATCCGCTACGATTACCGATCAGTCAGGAAGGACACTCTCAGGTCAAACGATAGAGGCATTCTGGAACTCTGTAAGGCACGCGAAACCATTGTGCGTAGGATTGAATTGCGCTTTGGGAGCGGATTTGATGCGACCCTTTTTGGAACAGCTATCGAGCGTGGCGGATTGCTATACTTGTGCGTACCCAAATGCTGGATTGCCGAATCCATTGAGTGAGACGGGATACGACGAAACTCCGGAGATAACTGGCGGCACCATCGGAAAATTCGCCGGAGATGGGCTCGTGAATCTCGTAGGTGGCTGTTGTGGCACTACGCCCGAGCATATATCTTCAGTGATCAAAGAGTGCGGGAGATTCGAGCCGAGAGAGATTCCTTCTGTGGAGCAAGGCCAGAGATTGAGCGGTTTGGAGCCGTTGAACATCGTTCAAGGCGATTCACCATTCATCATGGTGGGCGAGAGAACCAACGTTACGGGTTCGCCTCGATTCAAGAAGCTCATTAAGAAGGATGATTTCAATTCGGCATTGGCCATAGCCCAATCCCAGGTCGACAAAGGCGCCCAGGTCATAGATGTGAACTTCGACGAAGGGATGCTGGACGGCGAGACCTGCATGAGGCATTTTCTTAACTTGATTGCCTCCGAGCCGGACATTTCTCGAGTCCCGATTATGATAGATAGCTCAAAATGGAGCGTAATAGAATCGGGACTACAATGTGTTCAAGGGAAGTGCATCGTCAACTCTATTAGCCTGAAGGAAGGGGAAGAGGAATTCAAGAGCCAAGCCAGGTTAGTAAAACGCTATGGTGCGGCCATGATTGTTATGGCCTTCGATGAAAAGGGTCAGGCGGATACGAAAGAGGGAAAGATTTCCATCGCCGAGCGTTCTTATCGGATTCTAGTGGACGATGTCGGTTTCGATCCTAGCGATATTGTATTCGATCTTAATATACTAACAGTGGCGACAGGAATGGAGGAGCATAACAATTATGCGGTTAACTTCATAGAAGCGGTTAGGGAGGTAAAAGCACGTTGCCCAGGGGCCCTGACAAGCGGTGGCCTGTCGAACGTCTCCTTTTCATTTAGAGGCAACAATCCAGTTCGAGAGGCTATGCATGCTGTTTTCCTGTACCATGCGATCGAGGCAGGAATGGACATGGCCATCGTTAACCCTGGATTGCTGATGGAATACGAAGATATCGACCCCAATTTGAAAACGCTTACTGAAGATGTCGTGCTGAACAGGAATCCGGAAGCGACGGAAAAACTTATTGAGTTCGCGGAAAAAATAAGGTCGGGTGAAGCGAGTCTATACGCTGGAACACCTGACGAGCGTATCCAGAAAGCTATTGATAGAGAAATTGGATCCACCCGTAGCGACTCCAGTAAGGGTAAGAGCAAGGAAACCGAGAGGGACTGGAGGGATGGATCGGTAGAAGAGCGCCTAGGCTATGCATTAGTAAAGGGGATCACGGCCCATGTGGAATCCGATGTAGAAGAAGCACGTGTCAAGTACGATCGTCCTTTGGATATTATAGAAGGTCCGCTCATGGATGGGATGAAGGTGGTAGGAGACCTATTTGGAGCAGGGAAAATGTTTCTGCCCCAGGTCGTTAAAAGTGCTCGGGTCATGAAGAAAGCCGTTGGTTACCTGACGCCTTTCATGGAAGCGGAGAAGAAAAGCTCCCAGTCGTCGTCTGCGGGCAAGTTCTTAATCGCGACGGTAAAAGGAGATGTCCATGATATTGGCAAGAACATTGTGGCCGTTGTTCTCGCTTGCAATAATTTCGAGGTGAAAGATCTCGGGGTGATGGTTTCCTGCGAAAAAATTCTCGAGGAAGCGAAGGAATGGGGGGCTGACATTATCGGTTTATCGGGGCTGATTACGCCGTCGCTTGATGAGATGATCCATGTAGCCAAGACGATGCAGGAGCAAGGTTTCAAGCAACCGCTGCTTATAGGTGGAGCGACCACGAGCAATGCCCACACGGCTATAAAGATTTCGCCGAACTATAACCAGCCTACGGTTCGGGTAGGCGATGCATCGCTAGTAACGGGGGTGTGTTCTAGCCTGCTTAACTCTAAGAAGCGAAAAGCTTTTGTCGAAGAATTGGAGAAAGAGAACGAAGCTCAGAGACGAAGATTCGAGGCTCGTCAGAACAAGACCGAGTTTCTCAGCATAGGAGAAGCGAGGGAACGCCGATTTCCGTTTGATTGGGACAGCGCTAAGATCATCCGTCCCAACTCCTTGGGGATTACGGTTGAAGACGACGTGTCTCTGTATGAGCTCGTGGAATATTTCGATTGGTCCCCGTTTTTCTGGACTTGGGACCTGAAAGGCAAGCATCCGCAAATATTCGATCATGAAACCTATGGGCCCCAAGCGAAGGAATTGCATGGCGAGGCGAAACGTCTGCTGGATATAATAATTGAGGATAAACTATTCCGAGCCCGTAGTGTTGTCGGGTTGTGGCCATGTAATTCCAGAGGCGACGATATAGATCTGTACGGGGATGAAGATAGTCGATCCCCTTCAGGCACACTCCATTGCTTGAGGCAGCAAAATCGTAAGGAAAAATCAGATACATATATGTCTCTATCCGATTACGTGGCGCCGTTGGATAGCCGGCGTCTCGATTATTGTGGCGGCTTTGTTTGTGCCATTTCCGGAGTGGATGAGTTCGCGAAGAAGTACGAAAAACAAGCGGATGACTATACATCCATAATGATAAAAGCCCTTGGCGATCGCTTTGCTGAAGCCTTAGCTGAAAGAACCCATCGCAAGGTAAGGGCGAAGCTTTGGGGATACGATGCCAGCGAAAAGCTAAGCAATGCTGAATTGATAGAAGAAAAGTATCGGGGAATCCGGCCAGCAGCGGGTTATCCCGTTGCGCCTGATCATTCGGAGAAGTCAACCCTTTGGAAATTATTGAATGCCGAAGAGAATACGGGAGCAAGGTTGACGGAGAATTTTGCCATGATGCCTGGAAGCTCGGTTAGCGGTTTCTATTTTGCGCATCCAAACGTCAAATACTTCAATATTGGCATGATCGATCGAGATCAAATGGAGGACTATGCGTCGCGAAAGGGCATCTCGATAAAAGAGGCTGAAAAATGGCTGGCCCCGAACAAGGGCTACTAGAAGTGTGTCGAACGAAACCTGAAAAATGGCTCTGGAATGGACCTTCAGGGAGAGTTTAGGAAACGCGGATCTTCCTTGAATTCGTTTTGCTCAAAGCGCATGAATTTGGTGGCCCAGCGATCGCTACTTATGAGCCAAGGTCTCTTGAGGCGGGGGAGCCAAATCGGAATGAGTTTGATACGCTCGGTTTTGACCAAAGGCAGGAGCTTGTGGTGACCCCATCGGCTAAAGGTGTTCAAAAGAGCTGATTGACGCGCTCGATTTCGCGCTATGGCCCTGCCTTGGCCTATTTGGTGTATCCAATGCCACGGTAGTTGTACATCATCTCGTTTTATCGAGGTAACGGTACTGGTTTTTTTGCGGGAGCAGAAAAAGTAGAAGTCGGCGTTAAGGGTTTTTCGCCGCCCTCACCTTTTTTACGAGTTTGAATGAAGAATGAGCCAAAAGGTATCTAAGCCGCATCCTCCCATATCTCGGGAAATAGAAGAATCCCTGGAAAGGGCAACTTTCTATACGTCTTCGACTTCCTTGCCAGTAAGCGTTTTCACGAACTTCTTCATGGCGGGAGTGAGTACGCGACCCTTCCTGTGGAGAATGGCTAATGGCCGGGTGAAGCCCCTTCCATTTAAATTTACTGAGGCGAGTGTGCCTTGCTTGATCTCCTGGGCGACAGTGGCTTGGGGAGCAATTGCGATTCCCGCGTTTATTTCCACTGCCCGTTTCACCGTTTCAATATTGTCGAATTCCATGACGGGCTCCGCATCGATCTTGTTGTCACGGAATATTTGGTCCACCGCCTTGCGGGTAGGAATATCGGGATCGAAACTGATGAATTTGTACTGTCCCAGCATGCTAACGTCGACGTTCGTTTTGCGGGCAAGTGGGTGGTTTGGGTGGCAAATGGCTACAAGCCGATCCTCCCGAAAAGGAATAATTTCGATCTGTTTCATTTTTATAGGGAAGGCGACGAGCCCGAAATCAACCGAATTATGCAGTATGTCTTCGTAAACAAGATTTGATCTACGGTATTCCACGCGAACGTTGACCGAAGGAAAATCCGTCAGAAAGGACTTGATGAATGGAGGTAGTTCGTGAAGCCCGATGCTGTAAATCGTCGATAAGCGAATCGTGCCGCTTATCACTCTCTTCATCTCCATGAGTTCGCTCATCAGTTTCTCGTACACATGAAGGATTTCTTTGGCCGCTCGATAAACGCGATTGCCCTCGCGCGTCAGCTGAAATTGCTTTTGGCTTCGATCGATGAGAAGGTTGTTGAAGTGCTTTTCCATCGCTCGAGCTTGTTGGCTTACCGCGGATTGCGTGATTCCATTGAGGCGGGCAGCTTTGGAAAAACTTTTGGTTTCTACGAGGTCGGCGAAAATCTTGAAATTATCGACTTGCATGACGTTGATAGGTGGTCGCGAATGAATTATAACCGTAGCTTATTTCTTATAAATTGAAAGAGAAGCTTTTTTAATGTTGAAAGATTACGAGTCATTTCTTGAAAATCTAAATCGAGTTCAGGAGCAAATCGATCGCGCTATTTTAGCGGCTAATCGGCCAGAAGGGAGCGTGCGACTATTGCCGGTAACCAAGAATCATCCTGTTGCCGCGTCGAATTTCGCCTTGAGGGCGGGTATCCCTTGCGTCGGAGAGAATCGGGTGCAAGAAGCTCTTGGGAAGATAGAGGAGGCGAAAGAGGGTGTTCGGTGGGAGTTGATCGGCCCTTTGCAGAGCAACAAGGCAAAGAAGGCGGTCGAAAGTTTTTGGAGGATACAGTCTGTGGATCGGCCCAAGATCTTAACTGCTTTGCAAAAGCGAGCCGAGGATCTTGACGTCAAGTTAAGGATTTTGCTACAAATCAATGCGGGAGACGATCCTAATAAATCGGGGGCAAAAGTCGAAGATGCTGAGGCGTTGCTGGAATACGCCCTGGAGCAAGATCGATTGGAGACGGAGGGCCTAATGACGATCGCCCCTCTCGATCGAGATCCTTCAGTGGCCAGAAGCTGTTTCGCTCGATTGAGAGAGTGCCGCGATAGGCTGGCAGAGAGATTCGACATCTGTCTCCCGGAATTGTCGATGGGGATGAGCGGCGATATGGGTGAAGCCATATTGGAAGGGAGCACGCTCGTACGCGTCGGCACGGCATTGTATGGAGATCGCAAATACAAATGAATCGATATCGTATTGGAGTATTGCTCTACTTTCGTTCGCTGGATGACCGCCTGCTCTTGATTCGCAGGAGCAAAACACCCAATCGAGACCTTTGGTGCGCTATCGGGGGCAAGCTTGAAATGGAGACGGGAGAATCGCCTTTCGAATGCGCTCGAAGAGAGGCAGAGGAGGAGGTCGGCATGGAAATCGCTGACTCGGATCTCTCGCTTCGATGCATCTTGTCCGAGGTCGATTACGAAGGAACTGGCCATTGGCTGATGTTTATCTTCGTTGTCGAGAAAAGACTTGCCCGTTTGCCTAGCGACATCGAGGAAGGGGAGTTCGGCTTCTTCGAGAGATCGGAGTTGCCCGATCTGAGCATGCCGGCTTTGGATAAGTCCATTCTTACAGATAGAATTTTAAATGGAAACGAGAAAAGCCTTGATTCAATAAATGCTGGAGTGAGATCAAGTGAGGATCCGAATAGTATGCATATCGAGCAATCGATTGGATAGGAGTTATCGCTATGATCCTTTTGATCGATAATTACGATTCCTTTACGTATAATCTTTTTCAATACCTTTCGACCATTGATGAAGATGTAATGGTTGTTCGGAATGACCGAATCGATATAAAACGTATTGCGTTACTGGCTCCCGATTTGATTGTCCTATCTCCAGGCCCCGGGGGACCTGATTCAGCGGGGATCTGCGTTGAAGCTACCCGAGCTTTCATGGGAAGGCTTCCCATCCTGGGAATCTGTTTGGGTATGCAGGCCATAGCTGTATCGCAAGGGGCGAAGGTTGTTAGGGCACGAGAACCCATGCATGGAAAAACGCGTTCGGTGGTCCATGAGGGTAACAGGTTGTTTCAAGGTTTACCTAGCCCTCTAACCGTAACACGCTACCACTCTCTTGCTGTCGAAAGACATTCGTTGCCCGATTCGCTGGTTGTCGATGCCGAATCGGAGGATGGGGAGATTATGGCTCTATCTCATCGGACCCATCCAATTTGGGGAGTTCAGTTTCATCCAGAAGCTCTGTTGACTGAATATGGAATGGAGTTGTTAGGCGCAGCTGTCGTTTTAGCTCGAAGATGCCAGAGTACTGTATAGATACTCTTGAGAAATTGGGTTCCGATGCGACTCCCGCAGATGTCCTCGGGCAAGCGGAGAAGCGTGTTGGGTCTATATTGCTAGACAGTGCTTCCCAAGATTATGGGTTCGGTCGATTCTCGATCTTCGCTTGTTTTCCGAGGAAAGAAATTGCTGCTCACGGTGATCGTATTGAGGTAACCACGACAGAAGGAATGGAAATCCTTCATGGCGATCCTCTTGAATATCTTCGCTCAGAACTAGGCTGTGCATTGGAGGACGTCTCTTCCCGGAGGCAGATGCCGTTGTACGGCGGAGCGTTGGGGTATTTCGGGTACGATTTCGGAAGACGGCTAAGAAGGTCGACCTTGGGTTTCGATAGCGAAAGGAAGTCACCTGACTTGCGATTCTATCTATATGATGCGGTCTTGGTTTGGGATCACTCGACTGGAGAGCTCTTCCTAGCCCGAAATTCGCGAAATGTTGGAGCCTCGGAAGCGGGCGAACGGCTGAAATCGATTCTGAATGAAAGCATATTGGATCCGGCCTCGATTGATTTTGAAGTAGGTCCGTTAAGCAATAATCTCTCTCGCGATGACTATTTGGAGAAGGTGGAACGTGTCAGGCAGCTGATATTGGAAGGGGAGATTTACCAAGCTAACTTGTCTCGCGGATATGCCGCTAGCTTTGTCGGGAGTTCGGCGGCGTTTTACAGGCGTTTACGAATGGACAATCCGGCTCCGTATTCAGCGTATATGAATTTTGGCGACGAAGTAATCCTTTCAACCTCGCCTGAACGATTTTTGCATTGCCGAAATGGTGTGGCCAACACCCGTCCGATAAAAGGTACGCGTCCGAGGGGGCGGAATAGGGATGAGCAATCGAGCCTGGAACGCGAATTGGCGTCTTCTGAAAAGGAACGAGCCGAGTTGCTCATGATCGTTGATCTTGAACGAAACGACCTAGGACGGGTTTGCGAAATTGGATCGGTTGAGGTTGATAATCTATTTGCTTTAGAGACCTATGCTTCTGTAATACACCAGACAGCCTCGGTTTCGGGTCGCCTAGCGAAAGGAAAGGATATTTTGGATTGCTTGGCCGCCATGTTTCCGGGTGGATCAATTACAGGAGCTCCGAAAATCAGAGCTATGGAGGCGCTTGACGTGATCGAGTCGGAATGTCGGGGCATTTATACCGGATCGATCGGGTATCTTGGAAGTGGTGGAGAGGCTGACTTCAACATAGCGATACGCACTTTGAGAATTGCCGAAGGGCGGGTCGCGTTCAACGTTGGTGGAGGAATAGTTTGGGATAGCGTTCCAGAATTCGAATACGACGAGACTTTGTACAAAGCGGAAGCGATTCTGAAGGCTATGGGAAAATTGTAGCGATGGAAAATAGAATCATTGTAGACGGGGATTTGTTGGAGCGAGACGAAGTGTCTCTGCCTGCCAATAGCGAAGGCCTATCTTACGGCTTTGGCCTCTTCGAAACGATAAAGATTCGGAATGGGCTGCCGTGTTTCTTCGATGAGCATTTTGCACGGCACAAGACGGGAGTTAGCGCTGCGGGTATCGATTTGAACTTTTCTAAGGAAGAGCTTTTCTTGCAGGCTAAGGTATTGATTGAATCGATGAGGGTTGCGGACGGCGCCCTGAAGATTACCACTTCGAAAGCGGGATCCCGGAGTCTTACGTATTTGTATTTCAAGCGCGTTTCGGCAATGGGTAAAGGAAGTCCGTTGCGGATTCGCTTATCTTCTGTAGTGAAGGGTTCGTCTGCATTTACCGTTAAGCACAAAACGCTCAATTACATGGACAATGTGAGAGAGCTGTATTTGGCGCAAGAGCATGGTTTCGATGAGTGCCTGTTCACGAATGAAAGAGGGGAATTGACGGAATGCAGCATGGCGAACTTGTTTTTCGAGAAGTCCGGATCTATACGGACTCCGTCTGTGGATTGCGGGCTGCTAGAGGGTGTTATCCGGACGAAGGTAATCCAGATCGCGAAGGAAGCTGGATACTCCGTTTTGGAAGGCAAGTTCTATCTGGAAGACTTGGAAGAGGCGGAAAGGGTATTCATAACGAGCTCCGGAAAAGGGATAGAGACAGTAGAGGAAGTGAACACTGGCCAAGCTTTGCGTTTTGATGCCGGTAGACATGGAATCATCGGCGAATTATCGTCGAAGCTAGATGAGATGGAAAGAGACAGTCTTGCCCAATACGTTGAACAAGAGCAGTGAAATGGGTTTATTCGATTCAGTAGATTGAGATGAGCGTTCTGAAATTAGGAAAACTGGATTGGCCAATAGGAAATCGATGCGGCGTTTTTGGGGTGCTTAACATTACGCCCGATAGCTTCTCGGATGGAGGTCGGTATCTGGACCCAATAGAGGCGGTTCGCAAAGGCGAATCACTCGCGAGAGAGGGAGCGGATGTGATAGATATTGGAGGGGAGTCGACTCGACCCGGGTTTGAAGAGGTAACTTGTGAGGGCGAAATCAATCGCGTTGCTCAGGTAATAGAGGCGTTATCCCAAAAGCCGGATTTTCCCATCATTTCGATCGACACGACTAAGCCGGATGTTGCTAGAGCGGCGATTGCTGCTGGGGCCGAAATCGTCAACGATATTTGGGGACTCCGGCGACAACCTGAGATTGCTGAAGTCGTGGCGGAGTACCAAGCGTCCTGTGTGCTGATGCACAATTCTAGAGGGGGTTGGCTAAGAGAATCGACCTTGGATTCCGTAAAGGCGTATTGGGAAGATTCGGTAAGTATTGCCTTGAAGCGAGGGGTTAGCGAAGATCGTATAATTCTAGATCCTGGTATCGGATTTACAGATACAAGAATTCAGGATATAGAGATTATTAATGGATTGAGCGATCTTCGCGGATTTGGGTTTCCTATATTGTTGGGGGCTTCACGAAAACGAGTGACGGGCGAAACGCTGGGATTGGAAGTAGACCAAAGGCTGGAGACAACGCTTGCAATATCAGCGCTGGCCATTGACAGAGGAGTGGACTTTCTTCGCGTGCACGATGTGGAGGAAAATGCCCGGGTCATTGGTATGCTGGAGGCGTTGAGAAGTGAATAAGATGGATACGGTTGTGCTAAATCGCATAGAACTCTACGGGTCGATCGGCGTGGCTCTTGAAGAGAAAATAGGGAAGCAGCGTTATTGGATTACGATTGAATTGGATGCCGATTTGCGTCGAGCGGGCGAGACAGATGAATTGGAATATACGATAGACTATGCTGCCGTATTCAGAGTCTGCGAACAATTGATGCGATCGGAAGATTGCGACCTTTTAGAAACTTTTGCTGATAAGCTTGCCAGTAGATTGCTGACTCGCTTTCCGCTAGCTGAAAGAGTCAGTTTGGAAATTCTAAAACCGGACGCTCCCATAGAAGGGACTTTCGATTCAGTGGGAATAAGAATCGCTAGAACGAGAAGTGGTTGAGGTCTATCTCAGTATCGGGAGCAACATAGGAGATCGGGCGGGCTACTTGAAGAACGGAGTAGCTGCTCTTAGCTCTCATGAAGAGGTTGCCGTAAAACGTGTATCCCCTGTTTATAGGACGAGTCCGGTAGGCCTAGTTGAACAATCGGACTTCTTTAATGCGATCGTCGAATTAGAAACTTCCATGAGGCCGGAGCGACTGTTGGATATACTGCTGCGTATTGAGCGTCGGTATGGCAGAGTTCGGGATAAAGCCTGGGGGCCAAGGACTCTGGACATGGACATCATTCTATTCGGGGGAGAAAATTGGAGTTCTCCGAATCTAGAGATTCCCCATCCAAGAGCTCTTGACCGGGCCTTTGTCCTCCGACCTCTAATGGATCTTGCCCCTAAGGCCTATATAGGAGATTCCTCGGTCGAAGAGGCTTTAAGCAGAGTGGATACTGCGGGCGTTGGTCGTCTAGTTGATTTCGAGAAGATTCAATCAGTTGGGATTCTGGGAGCGAGCACGAATCCAGACCGGTACGCTTATCGAGCGCAAGAGCTACTGGTCCAACATGGTCATTCGGTGTTTCCGATATCACTACGGGAGGAAGCTGTTCTTGGGGTTCCATGCGGCCGTTCCATTTTAGATAGAGCCGAGCGGTTAGACACGTTAACGCTTTATCTATCCCCGAGTCGGCAAAGAGCGATGGTCGACGACATAATTAGAGCGAACCCAGTTAGAGTGATTTTTAATCCTGGTACTGAATCCAACGAAAGCCTAGCGAAATTCGAAGGCGCTGGAATATCGTGTGTAGAAGCCTGTACTTTGGTAATGCTCCACACGGATCAGTTCTAGCGCTCGCAAGCCGCAGTCGTGGCTGGTTCCTCAACTAGAGAAATGATGGATCTTCGAACTGAATGTCTTCGCTTCGGGCGAAGGTAGCCCGGCGTCTAGTCTGCGATGATCCAGTCGTACCGATCGGCTGCGATTTTGCGGAACTGGCCAGTGGCTAGATTCCCATCGCCCATAGGTTGTTATGCATATTCTTCACCTAGAGGGATCCGGCTGGGCACGGAATTGGGCTGTCCTGGATAGCGGTTTTCCGTTGATTGCGATTGGCTCTATTCCGCAGCTCTACAAGCTCTATCTATCGCCTCCAATTGTTCCCATCGTTGGAAAATTGCTTCGGTCTCGGTCTCGATGGAAGCCAGTTCCTCTTTTGCGGAGCTGGCGAATGAGGGATCGGCTCGGAAATTGGAGGGATTGCTAAGCTGGCGAGCAATTTCTTCTTTGCGTTGATCAAGCACTTCGATCCTAGACGGAATTGACTCTAGCTCGATTCTTTCGGCTTTCAACAGACGCCTTTGCCGCTGTTTCCAATTTTTATTCTTAGGCCTGCTGGTAGGGGGCCCGCTCGGGGGAACTTGGGCAGATTGGGATAGCCATTCGTTGTAGCCACCGGAGAATTCTGTAGCGTTGCCGGAGGAATCGATAGCGATTAAATGGGTTACCGTATTTTCCAGGAAGGCACGATCATGGCTGACGATTAGCAAGGTTCCCTGGAAATCGCTGATTTGCTCTTCAAGAGTCTCAAGTGTCTCAAGATCGAGATCATTGGTTGGCTCATCTAGCACCAACAGATTGGCGGGGCGTGAAAAGAGTTTCGCCAATTGTAGCCGGTTTCTTTCGCCTCCAGAAAGCGTCTTGAAGGACGAACGAGCTTTCTCGGGAGTGAATAGAAAATCTTTGAGATAGGAAATGACGTGCTTGGATTTTCCCTGAATCGTTATCGTTTCGTTTCCGTCGGCTAGATTGTCGAAAACCGTCGCATTCTCGTCTAACTGATCCCTCAACTGATCGAAATAAGCGACTTGCAGCTTGGTTCCCCTTTCAATCGCCCCCGATGAAACAGGGATTTCGCCCAGTAGTGCTTTTATCAGAGTGGTTTTGCCAGATCCGTTGGGGCCGGCGATACCAATGCGGTCGCCTCTAAAGATCTCCAAAGAGAATGGCTTCAAAATCGTTTTTCCGGATATGGCTACCTCAACGTTTTTAGCCGTAACGACCTTCCTTCCAGATTGGGAAGCGGCTTGGGTCTCCAATTTCGCGTCTCCTTGGCGAAAGCGGCGATTCGCCCGCTGCCGCCGCAATTCCTTCAATGTCTTGACTCGCCCCTCGTTCCGGCTCCTTCGAGCTTTGATTCCCTGTCGCAGCCAAGCTTCCTCTTTGGAAAGCTTCTTGTCGAAGGTTTGTTGATTCTTCAATTCCGCATCCAGCAAACCGGACTTTCTGGACAGGTATGTGTCATAGTCGCATCGAAAGCTACGGACTTTGCCTAGATCGATCTCCACTATTCGAGTAGACAGGTTGCGAATCAACGCACGGTCATGAGTCACGAAAATTACGGTCGCCTCGCATTTACGCAGATAGTTCTCTAGCCAAGTAATGGATTCAATATCCATGTGATTGGTTGGTTCATCCAAGACCAGTATCGCCGGATCATTCACCAGAGTCTGTCCGAGCAGAGCCCTGCGCTTCATCCCTCCCGATAGATCGTCGAAGGAGAGGGATGGGCTTAGTTCGAGCTCCTGCAAGACACGTTCGATTCGCTGCTCCATCTTCCAGATTCGATCTTCATCTACGACGTTCCCGGCGTGGGCATCATCGCCCGTTTGGGAGAGGACTGAGCCCTCATCTCCATATCCTTGAGCGACAATTTCGAAAACCGACTTGCATGTTCCCGGGGGAATATCCTGGCGAAGAATGGCAGGATCGCCTCCGCTGGGAAAGGCGACAGAGCCTGAATTCGGTACCAATTCGCCAGTTATGGTCTTAAGCAAGGTCGTTTTGCCCGAGCCATTTCTTCCGAGCACGCAGACCCTCTCCTTGGCATCGATATTGAGTGTAATGGTATCCAGTATGGGGGGTCCACTGAACTGTATCGAGACATCTGAGAGGCTTAGAATGGGCATGGTCTTTGAGATTCGAATGCAAGGATTAAGCTGTAACAACGCAAGCCAGAGGAGATGGACCGGAACTGACCTATTCAGGTTTGCTCTGGAAATGGAGATCTTTGGCTTGAAAGGCGCCCGGGCCTTGATCACTGCTAGTGGGCTCTCACAAATCTATTTCAATGCCCCCATCCCAACACAAAGGTATCGCAGCGAACAACTTGGCAGAAATGTACTGCTCAGCGGCGGAGCGGTATGGTGACTTGCCCGCGTTTGCGGAGCGGGTCAAGAGCGGCGTTTTTCAGCCGGTCAGCTATCGAGAGTTGTACGATTTTGGCTTATGCTTGGGGACCGCCTTGATCGAATTAGGCGTCGGGGCTAGAGACCATGTAGCATTGCTGTCCGACAATCGAGTGGAATGGAACGTAGCGGACTATGCGATTCTGCTGATTGGAGCTGCCGATGTACCTCGGGGAACCGATATTACCAATCAGGAAATTGAATACATACTAGATCACTCGGATAGCGAGGTGGTATTCGTTGAAACACGACGGCTTCTAGACCGGGTGATTTCGCTTATGCCAAAATTGGATAAGGTTCGTCATCTTATTTTGATGGATCCCAATGCAAAGCCTTCGGAAGGCATCCTTTCCTTGACCGACCTTATTAGTCGTGGACGCGATTTGAGATCGGCGGGCGACCGGCAGGTTGAACAAAGAATGGAGGGCATTTCGACAGAGGATATCTATACGGTAATATATACATCGGGAACGACTGGAACGCCGAAAGGCGTCATGCTCACTCACGCCAACATGGCGTCGCAGGTTCGATATTTGCCATTCCCTTTGGAGCCCGATGATCGCCTGCTTTCTATCCTCCCGGTCTGGCATAGCTACGAACGTATATTTCAGATGATAGCGATCAGCAATGGGAGCTGCACTTACTTTACTAGTCTCAGAACTCTGGCGGACGATCTGAAAAAGGTTAAGCCGACCATTATGGCCTCCGCGCCTAGGCTTTGGGAAAACCTGTATTTGCGCATCGCCAAGAACGTCCGTGAATCCCATTGGATCCGTCGAGGTCTGTTCCATTGCGCGTACTTCAGTTCGAGGATGGTCAAGGGCTCGCTGTTCTTCCTGCAAGGGAAGTGTATCGACCTGCATGGCAGAAAGGCGATTCAATCCCTGGGGCTTGGTGTATTGCACGTGTTGCGCATCCTCTTGTTTTGCCCGCTCTATGTCGCTTTGAACGCGGTTGTCCTGGAAAAACTGCGATTGATTGTCGGAGGCAGTTTTAAAGGTACTGTTTCCGGTGGCGGAGCTCTGCAGCCGCACGTAGACGAGTTTTTCAATTACATTGGTATTCCAGTGCAGGAAGGCTATGGACTTACTGAAACAGCTCCGGTGATTGCCGTTAGAACGTGGTCTAAATTGGTGATTGGGACAGTAGGCCCCCTGTATGCGAAGACACAGCTCCGCATCGTCGATCTGAATACAGGGGATATTCTATACCCGAATCCAGATGGGCCGGGAGAAGGCAGGGGATTGAGGGGGGAAGTCCATGTCAAGGGGCCGCAAGTTATGAAGGGCTATTACAAGAGTGAGGAAGCCACTGAGAAGGTCCTCAAGGACGGTTGGTTCAATACGGGGGATATCGGGATCTACACCTACAACGACTGTTTGAAAATCGTCGGAAGATCGAAGGATACAATTGTACTACTCAATGGTGAGAATATCGAGCCGATCCCAATCGAAGCGAAGATTTGCGAATCGTCGCTGATCGACCAATGCATGGTGGTGGGGCAGGATCAAAAGCAATTGGGAGCCTTAGTCGTACCCTCTTTGGAGGGATTTCGGGAAGCCGGCCTACATGCGGAGTCCATAGAAGAACTTTCGGACAGCGACGATGCGGAAAAACGTGTCGTGGATGAAATCAAAGGCCTCGTCTCAAGCCACAGCGGATTCAAGAGCTTCGAGTATATCCAACGTGTCCGGCTAGTGCCGAAAGAATTCGAAATCGGCGATGAAATGACAAACACCTTTAAGATCAAGAGGCACGTTGTCACAGACAAGTACGCGGATCTTATCGATAGCGTTTTTGAGAAGTAGCTCTTTTTCTACCTGAGCAATTCGCACTTGTTGTGGCGGACGAAATACAGGGCCGCTGCAGTAAGTAGCAGATGGACACCAACATTCGTGACGCCGTCAATATTGCCAAGGAGCATGAGACCGTAGGCAAGGCACACCAAGGTTAGGCTAGTCACTGCCAATGTATGTTTGGTGCGAACTCCCAGCAAGAGCGCTGCTCCAAGCAGGATTTCGATATAGGCAAGCGAGTAGAGGAAAGGCGAAAAAAGAAAAGCGGGAAGGTTGGTGCTGTTAGAGAAGGCCTCTATCCTTCCTGCTACGAATCCATCGTAGAGATTGTTAAACGAGTAACTCCCTTCGCTGTTGAATTTCCCTAATCCCGTGGTCAGAAATCGAAGCGATAGAAATAGCCGGAGCGATAGAAAGGCCCACGTTTCCGCGGACCAGAATAGAAAGGAGCCATTGCGTTGATTGGAGTTTTTTGGCATAGGAATAACGGGATAAGAGGGGTTAGTTTTCAGGTTAAAATCTGGGGCTGCTAGAGTTTCAAGGAACTGGCAGTGAAGAGTTCGGCTTTGACGGTATCGTTTTCAGCGTGGAACCATTCTCTGCGCGTGTATTTACGAATAAAGTACGTTACGAATGTTGAAGTGTTGACTATGAAAAATGAGTAGAGAAGGGCGGGCCAAAGGATGTCGCCTGATATTTGGCTACTGAAGCTCAATAGAATAATGGCGAACGCTAGAGGCCCATTTTGGATTCCGGTTTCCAGCGACACGGTCCGGCTTTTCCGCTTATCCATCCCCAACGCTCGACTAAAATAGTAGCCGAATAGAAAACCGCCAAGGCCCAAAAATATGCTAGCTACGAGAATGAATGGGCTGGTCTCGTTTGGGTTCAGCATGCGATCGACGTTTCTCGGAAGCCAACTGATGATAAGGAAGATGATGACGATGATCCCCAAGGCACTTCCGGTTTCCTCCATGTTCTTGCCCCAGCGAGCGCTCTTGGATTTGAGGTACATGCCTCCTACTACAGGCAGTAGGCAAATCAGAAGCGATCCTATGACCTTTCCCAAATCGATCTGGATCTGGTCATTGGTAAAGGGACCGGCGTAAATACTCAACAGGATCGGCATGGCGACCAGGGCAACGGTAGTCGTTAGGGTGCTCAGAGAAATACTCAGAGCGAGGTCCCCTTTGGCGAAATAGTTAAATAAGCTGGATGTGGTACCCGAAGGGCAACAGGCTACGATGATCAATCCAATCGCGACGGGATTGGAGAAATTGAACAATTTGGCCATGCCGAATGCCAGCGCTGGCATTATCAGGTATTGAGACAAAAATCCGACGAGCGCTGGTTTAGGGTGCCTGGCAGCGTCCTTAAAATCATCAATGGATAAGGTGCATCCTAAGCCAAACATGATGACGAACGTCATCAGTATCAGCAAGTTAGTCTCGGTGGGGGTAAGCATCCACTGTTTTGTATGGGGGATTTTAGCCTCTCGTCAATAGTTGCTCCCATTTAGGCCATCCGGAAGTGGCTTAACTCTCGATTGATAGGCGCCGATAAAAGGGAATTGATGCGTCTGCTCTGTATAATCGCTATTGTTACCGTATTCCAAGGTCCTACTTGGGCCCGAATACCCAAGTTCGAGCCAACTGAAAAACAGATCTCGGAGCACAAGAGTGAGGTCTTTAAGATTGCTCGCAACTATATCGTCAGAACGTTCAAC
>Ga0310343_10000583_pt1 | contig 17499 bp, 14 predicted proteins | sample HC15DNA2025_MG_FD_203519 | JGI IMG/M metagenome (GOLD analysis project Ga0310343, IMG submission 203519) | Marine microbial communities from station ALOHA, North Pacific Subtropical Gyre - HC15-DNA-20-25_MG | ecosystem: Environmental > Aquatic > Marine > Oceanic | place: Pacific Ocean: North... | reverse complement strand
GAGTCATTTTGAAGATATTGAAATTGTTAACGCTGATTACAATGACCCAGACTCAGTTTATGAGGCTTGCTTGGGAGCTGATACAGTTTTTTATACTAGACCTTCATTTGAAGAATCACACAAAGCACTTGATTTTGCTGCTACAGTTGGCTCAGCAGCCAAAAAAGCAAATGTAAGAAGATTAATATACAATACTACGTGCTGGGGACCACCAGAAGAATTAGGTGATGTTGGTCAAGCTGGATACGATAGCGTTAAACTAATGATTAACACTTTGAAACAAGCTGGCGTCCAAACAACGACTTTTCAGCCGGTTCTTTTTATGGATAATCTTCTTACTGACTGGGCAAGGGATGATATTATGAATAACAATCTGTATACATATCCACATAACCCTAATCTTGAAGCAAGTTGGATTTGTTTAGATGATGTAGCAAAATTCATGATTGCAGCAATTGAAAGAGATGATTTAATTGGTCGAGCTATAAATATTGGTGGCCCTGAGGTTTTTACACCACCACGAGTTGCTGATCTATTGTCAGGTCACTTTGGAAAACCGATCAAATACGAAGAATTAAGTTTAGTTGATTTTTCAAATCGTTTATATGATATTTTTTATTCAGAAACTGAAGAAGATATGAGAGGCGGTAGATCTGAAAATAGAGATGCTTTTATTGAAAGTATGTCAGATTTTTATAGATTTAATAATGTCTCAGAGTATAAACCTTTCAAAGTAGACATGAAACCTGTTTTGGAGGAGATACCTATAAAACTCACTCCATTTAGTGAATGGATCAGTCAACAAGATTGGAATGAAAAAATTGATACTAAAGCAGGATAATAATTTACTATTTTAATAGGTCTTTTGGATTTTCAAGAGTTTCTTTTATATCAACTAGGAAAGAAACCGCCTCTTTACCATCAATCATTCTATGGTCGTAACTTAAGGCTAAGTACATCATTGGTTTGATAACAATTTTATCATCTTCAACAATTGGTCTTTTCTCTATTTTATGCATTCCGAGAATAGCTGTCTGAGGTGCATTTAAAATCGGCGTTGAGAGCAAAGAACCAAATACTCCGCCATTTGAAATTGTAAATGTTCCACCTTGCATACTCTCGATCGATAACTTACCTGCATGCGCCTCATTTGAAAAATCTGCAATTGAATGTTCAATTTCTGAAATTGATAAAAAATCTGCATCTTTTAATACTGGCACAACTAAACCTCTTTCAGTAGAAACAGCGACGCCAATGTCTTTGTATCCATGATACACTATATCTTGACCATCAATACTTGCATTAATTTGTGGAAATTTTTCTAGGGCCTTGACTGATGCCATTACAAAAAAACCCATAAATCCTAATTTGATGTCATTGGCTTTTTGGAACTTTTCGCCTTCAGTATTTCTTAAATCTATAATAGGCGCCATATTAACTTCATTAAAAGTCGTTAGCATTGCTGTTTCTTGTTGAACAGTTACCAATCTGTCAGCTACTGTTTTTCTAATTCTACTCATTGGGACTCTTTTCTCTTCCCTCTCATTTTTAGATTTTCTTTTTATTGGTTTTTTTGTTTCCTTCGCTGCCTTTTCTTTAGCCGTAGTTTTATTCTTTTTGTCCGATTGATCATCTTTTTCTTTTTTAATTTCTGTAGTATTAACCTCACCTGTATCAAATTCAGCTATCAATTCACCACTTAAAACTACATCACCTTCATCTTTAAGGATTTTTTTTAATGTCCCGTCATTTGGAGCAACGACTTCAATTACGACTTTATCTGTTTCAATTTCGGCAAGAACTTCGTCTTGTTTTACAGTTTGGCCTACTTTAATAACCCACTTAGCAATAACACCATCCTCAACTGACTCAGGATATGTAGGCGATTTTATTTCTGTACTCATTAATCAGTCCCTGTTTAAAGTTTCATTAATTAACTTTTTTTGCTGCTCTATATGCAACTTACTTAAACCTACAGCTGGTGCTGCTGAAGGTAATCTACTTTGTAACATAAATTCTTTTTTAATACCTAGTTTATTTAATACTCTATTAAGTCTATGACGCTGGCCATACCAAGCACCTTGATTTCTTGGCTCTTCTTGGCACCACACATAATTAATTGTATTTTCATATTGCGCAAATATTCTTTCAGCATCTTCGTAAGGAAAAGGATATATCTGTTCTAATCTTATCAATGCAATATCATTTTGTTTATTCAGATCCCTTTGTTTTTTAAGGTCGTGAAAAATTTTTCCACTACACAATACAACTTTTCTAACTTTATTTTTATCTTTTATAGTGTCATCAATAACATTTGCAAATTTACCATTTACCATTTCTTTAATATCTGAACATGCAGACTCCATTCTTAATAGACTTTTTGGAGTTATAACAACTAAAGGTTTTCGTAAATTTCTAATCGCTTGTCTTCTTAATAGATGAAACATTTGTGAGGCAGTACTTGGCATACAAATTTGAAGATTATTACCCGCACACAACTGAAGAAACCTCTCTAGTCGCGCACTGCTATGTTCAGGGCCCATACCTTCAAATCCATGAGGTAAAAGCATAACTAATCCAGATAAACGCCCCCATTTTTGCTCTGAACTCACAATAAATTGATCTATAACAACTTGCGCACCATTAACAAAATCCCCAAATTGTGCCTCCCATATTACTAATCCTGTAGGCCATGTCGCAGAATATCCATACTCAAAACCTAGAACCGCTTCTTCAGATAAAATTGAGTCATAAATACCTATGTTCGTTTTTCCTTTGTCAGCAAATTTATTTAATGGATAATAAGTATCACCTGTTTTTTGATCAAAAATCACTGCATGCCTATGATCAAAGGTTCCTCTTCTTATATCCTGACCAGAGAATCTAATTGGATAACCTTCACTCAAAAGACTTGAGTATGCTGCCATTTCTGCAAAACCCCAATTAAATTTAAGTTCACCTTTCGCCATAGCAACTCTTTGATCAAATATTTTTTTAACTTTCTTTTGTACCTCAAAATTGGCTGGAACATTGCAAATTTCTTCAATATCACAAATAATCTGTTTTTGTTTTATAGATGTTATTGGATCTTCCTTCCAATTTGTTTCTAAATATTTGTCCCAATCAAACCATAAATCATCATTAGATTTAGATGCCAAATTATAAGCGACGCTCTCACCCTTTTCTATTGTGCTTCTATAGGATTTTTTATTTTTTTCGTACTCTTCATTTGAAATTATTTTTTCGCCAATTAGTTTATCTTTGTATTGTTTTAAAACCGTAGGCTGAGTTTTAATTGCTTGATACATTAATGGTTGGGTAGATGATGGATCATCAGCTTCGTTATGACCACTTCTTCTGTAACAAACAAGGTCAATTACTACATCTTTTTTAAACTTTTCTCTATAATCTGCAGCAAACTTAGCTACATAGAGAGCTGCTTCAGGATCGTCGGCATTAACATGAAAAATTGGTGCTTCAATAAATTTTGCAATATCTGTAGAGTATTTTGTTGAACGAGCATCTTTTGGATTATTTGTAGTAAATCCGATTTGGTTATTAATAACAACATGAATTGTTCCACCAACCCCATAACTTCTAGTTTGAGACATTTGAAGAGTTTCCATAACAACACCTTGACCAGAAAAAGCAGCGTCACCGTGAATTAAGATTGGTATTACTTTATTTCTTGATCTATCAAATAATCTATCCTGTCTTGCTCTGACCGAGCCAATAACAACTGGGTCAACTATCTCTAAATGTGAGGGATTATTAATTAATGATACATGAACATCACCGTCTTCAGTAGAGATATTAGACGAGAAACCAAGGTGATATTTAACATCACCAGTGCTCGAGCCTTTCAAGTCATAATCTTCTTCAAACTCACTAAATAAATCTTTTGGAAGTTTACCAAGGACATTTATTAAAAGATTTAATCTACCTCTATGTGCCATCCCAAAGCAAATTTGGTCAGCACCATTTTTAGATGTTTGTTGAATTAATTTATCAATGACTGGTATTAGTGTTTCACAACCATCGATACCAAATCTTTTCATTCCTGGATACTTTGCTGATAAAAACTTTGCCAGACCCCTTGCGGATATTAATCTTTTCAAAATAAATTTTTTATTTTCATCATCGATAATTTTGTAATCGGTATTTTCATGCCGATCAATAATCCAATTCCTCTCTGTTTCACTAGACAAATGATAAAATTCTAATCCAATTGAATTTGTATATTTTTCTTTAATTAGATCTTTAAGGTCTTTTAGAAATATTTTATTACGCGAGCCTTTTGGAAAATCATTGGCAACCCTTTGTTCGTTGCCTTCATTGGATATTAATTTTTCTGCATAAATAAGATCTTTATGAAAATCTTTAATTTCAATACCCAAAGGATCAAGATTTGCGGCACTATGACCAAAATTTCTAAAAGCTTCGACATAATAATTTACTTTACCATTTAAGGTTACTGGTAATGATTTTTGAAAATCTCTTTCTAATTGAAACTCAAATTTCCTTATCTTATTTTTTTGTTTATTATTTTTGAAATATTCAATTATTTCAGCATGTGAAATCTCGTCTTTAATATTGTCACCATTCATCAAATTATCGAAATATTTTGACCATTCAGCTGGGATAACATCTGAATTTTTAATATAATTTTCATATAAATTATCAAGATATGATAAATGACCGCCAGAAAGGTGGGAATTCATCCAATATTCTTCCATTGATTTTTTTAGATTATTTTTTTTGTTTTTTTCTTTTTTAGTCGGTTTCATATGTAGGTCTTTTCCTAACTTCACTCCCACAAAAAAATATCGAATCAAAAATATTATTGATCTATGAGATTAATATGTTTCTCTTCATTACTAGTCAATATAATAAAAAGATATTTAGGAAAAAATTTCTAGCTGGTAGAGATCTTTGACATTTCTTCTTCATACCCCTTCATATCAAAATAATCTCGCCAATTAAATATTAAACCATCCTTAAACTCCATCACTCCCATTACCAAGATACTTATCCATTGACCATTTATTTCAAATCTATCCGTTCTTTCTGTTAAAACAACGCCATCTTCATTTTCAGCTATTTGGTGGATAATCCATTCAATATTTGTAGCCATTTGTACAAATGGTTCTAGATTAGCTCTTATAGCAGCTTTTCCCGATTGAGCTTCCATTGGTATATTATGATAGAAACAATCCTCTGTTAATGCACCCATAATGCCTTCTATATCTCTATTGTTCCAATGATTTATAAAATCAATAACTTTACTTTTATTGCTCATATTCCCTCCTTAAAAATATTATTAAAATTCTTCTTTAGTTCTTTTTTTTGAACTTTACCCATTGCATTTCTTGGTAATTTATCAAGCCAAATATACTTTTTTGGGCATTTAAAACCTGCTAAAGATTTTAGCAAAATTTTTTTAATTTTGTCATCAGAAATACTTTTTTTTGTATCTCTTGGAATTATAATAGCGACTACTGCCTCTCCTAAGTCGTCATGTTTACAACCTATTACAGCACTTTCTTTAATAACATCAATTTCATCAAGTACAAGCTCAACTTCTTTAGGATATATATTATAGCCACCAGAAATTATCATATCATTAGACCTGCCAAATAACGATAATCTTCCTTCGCTATCTATTTCACCTATATCACCAGTCTTGAAAAAACCATCGGATCCAAGCTCTTTTTTCGTTTTTTCTTCTGATTGCCAATAACCTCGAAAAACATTTGGCCCTTTCACCTCAACATTTCCTCTACTATTTACTGGAAGGATTTTTCCGCTTTCATCGCAAACTCGAATTTCGATATTTGGTAGAGCAAAGCCAACTGTTCCAGCTATGCGATCACCTCTTAGTGGATTAGATGATATCATTCCTGCTTCTGACATTCCATATCTTTCAAGGATACTCTGGCCAATTTTAGAATAAAATTCGTGGAAAATACTTTCTGTTAAAGGTGCAGAACCAGAAATAAATAATCTTATATTTTTACACTGTTTTTTGTTGAAATTATTATTAGATAATAATCGGCTGTAAAAAGTTGGAATACCCATCATCAATGTTGCTTCATTTAATTTTTCAATAATGGCGTTAGGAGAAAACTTTTGAAAAAAAATCATTTTGGCACCACTTATCAATATTGTATTGAGCGCTACAAATAGACCATGGACATGAAATATAGGAAGGGCATGAATCAAGATGTCTCGATGGTTAATTTCCCAAATGTTTACCAATGCTTCTGCATTAGATTGAAGATTTTTGTGTGTTAACATAGCTCCTTTTGATTTGCCAGTTGTTCCTGAAGTAAATATTATTGAAGCAATGTCATCTTCTTCAATTGACTCAATAAAATAATATTCTTTTAGCTTTACTATTTCATCTATAAATTTTTGATTTTTCTTATCTAAAATAAATTTTTTAATCTTTGGTTTAGTAGACAGTAAAATTTCATGCTCGCGTTTTTTTTCCTCACTAAAAAAAATTAATTCAGGTTGAATAGTTTCGATAAAATAAGAAATTTCATTTGATGTATAAGCTGTATTAAGAGGTACATAAATAATTCCTAATTTTAAGCAACTAAGATAAATACATACACAATGTATTGATTTTTCAGCTTGGACAATAATTTTACTTCCCTTCTTAAGACCATGATTTTTAAAAAAAGTAGAGAATTTTGCAGTAAGCTTTTGTATTTCTTTACATGTCCATGTCTTTCCATTTTCTTCTTCAATTAAGATTTTTTCTCTATTATTGATAAAATTAGTATTTATGGATGTAAAAAAATTTTTATTCATATTTTTAGTCAATTTGAATAATTGTACCTTCTCCTCTTATATCTGCCCCTCCAATATAACCACCATCAACTTTCTTAGCCACATGAAGACCACTTCTTTTTCTTTTTATCGAAACTTCGTGACCCTTATTTATTAAAATTTCTTTTATTTTTTCCAATTCTGTGTCTTTCTCTAATTCAGTTTGTTCTTTTTTACGCATATAATGGGGTACATTAATTGCTTCTTGAGGTGACATTTCCCAATCTATAAGACCAATAATTGACTTTGCCACATAGCCAATAATACTCGTACCACCTGGCGAACCTGTTAAAGAATGGATGTTACCATTTTTATCAAAAATCATTGTTGGCGACATTGAAGACAATGGCCGCTTTCCTGCTTCAACCCTATTTGCTACCTGTAATCCGTCATATTCCGGTAAAAAAGAGAAATCTGTCAATTCATTATTAAGCATAAAACCACCAGCCATAAGATGACTTCCAAAAGGTCCTTCAATTGTAGAGGTCATTGAGATGGCATTACCATACAAATCTACAATGACGAGATGACTCGTAGAATCCCTTGAAATGTCAATATTTTCTGAAAAATTAATACTTTCAGTTGGTTTCCCTGGCTTTGGCTCACGATTAGAAAAATTAAAATCAAAATTTTTTATCCGATCCTGCAAGTATTTTTCATCGAGCAAAGCATCTACTGGAACATCAACATAATCTGGATCAGCAAGATAGAAATTTCTATCGCTGTAAGAAAGTGCACTTATTTCAGAATAAAGATGGATAAATTCCGGTGAAGTAGGCTTATAGGATTTAACATCAAAATTCTCTAACATTTTTAAAATCATCATGACAATTAAGCTACCTCCCGGTGGAGGCATACCACAGATATTATAACCTCTATAATCTACACAAAGAGGATTACGCCATATCACTTTGTAATTTTTTAAATCTTCAGCTGTCAAAAGATTTGATTTATCTTCATGGCTTTCAATTGCATCTATAATTAATTGCGAGGTCTTACCCTCGTAAAAATCTATTACCCCAAGTTTAGAAATTCTCTTAAGTGTCTTTGCAAACTCTTCATTTTTTAATGTTGATCCAACTTTTATTGGTTCAAGTTTATCAAGGGCATTTGTCCTAAAATAAAATGAAGCTGCTGGCTCGACATTTTTCATAGGTTTCATGAATTGAAGTGCATTATTTAATGCTTTTGAAACTATAAATCCTTCTTCTGCAATTTTTATTGGTTCAATGAATAAATCCTCCCAATTAAACTTTCCAAATCTTTCATGGGTAACCTCCATTAGTTTCAAAAGCCCTGGAACACCAACAGATTTACCACTAATAACAGCATCTGGATAAAATTTAATTTTTTCTTTGTTGTTGTTAATGAATAAATTTGGATTTGCTGATTTTGGTGCAACTTCACGCCCGTCAATTGCATACAATTTTTTTTGAAAATTATCCCAATAAAGAATAAATCCACCTCCACCAATACCTGTTGATTGTGGTGTAGTCATTGTAAGTATTAGTTGTGCAGTTACAGCTGCATCAGCTGCTGTACCCCCTCTTTTAATAATTTTCGCTGCAGCTTCTGAAGCATAGTTATTTGCTGTCACAACAATTGCTTTTGAGGGTTGTGATGCCTCAGAAGTCGAAAAAAATAAAAAGGTAAGAATTAAAATTATTTTGTAAAAAAATGTCATCATTTAATGATTAATCTAAATATTAATATACAAATATACCAGCTTTGTTTAATTTCCAATTATGTTTTATCCAGGTGAGAATAATTTAATTACAGATGTTGATGGTATCTTAGTAGGGAATGCTGAAAATGAAATTGTAGGGACTGGTACAACTGTTCTTATACCACCAGAAGGCAGCACTGCGTCTGCAGATGTTAGAGGTGGGGCTCCTGGAACAAGAGAGGTGGGAGCATTAAATCCATATAACCTAGTTGATACGATTGATGCGATAGTATTATCTGGAGGCTCAACATGGGGGTTGGATGCAGCTAGTAGTGTAGCGAATTTTATTGGCAAAACCGGCAGAGGTTTCAAAAGTGGAAATGATGTTAAAAATGTTCCTATGGTTCCTGGTGCCATATTGTTTGATCTAAATAATGGAGGAAATAAAGACTGGGGCGGTGAATCTCCCTATCATAAACTCGGAGTAGAAGCCTCACAAAAAGCTTCACAAAAATTTGATCTAGGTAATGTCGGCGCTGGTTTTGGTGCAAAAGCAGGTTCTTTAAAAGGTGGTCTTGGAAGTGCTAGTGTCGAAAATAAATTTGGTCTAAAAATAGGTGGATTATTTGCTGTTAATAGTTTTGGCTCAGTGGTTAATTCAGATACAGGACAATTTTGGGGTGCAAGTGATGAATTAAATAATGAATTTGGTAATCAAGGAGCTCCACAAGAACATCCTACTGATGTCTTAGCAGGGTCGGCTATTGGACATGCACTTGAAAAAAATAATACAACAATTGGTATTGTAGCAACTAATGCAAAATTAGACTCTAAAACAGCCAAAAGAATTGCTATTATGTCTCATACAGGAATGTCAAGAGCTATAAGACCTATTCATACACCAGTTGATGGAGATGTAATATTTGTTGTTAGCACAAATACTTATGATAAGGAGCTAAGTTATAGAGAAATAAATGAAATTGGTGAATTAGGTGCTCGTGTTTGTTGTCGTTCCATATCAAGGGCGGTATATGAAGCTAAAAAACTTTACGAAATGAATTCTTGGCAAGATAAATATAGCTAATTCAAATTATTGATATTTCATTTATAATACATTTATGCGCCGGTAGCTCAGCTGGATAGAGCACCAGACTACGAATCTGGGGGTCGGGAGTTCGAATCTTCCCCGGCGCGCCATTGGAGAAGATATGCTTGAGTCAGTAATTATAATAATCCTTATATTTTCTATAATTATTATAGCGCTTGTTAAGTTTCCTCAAAAAAAAAGTGATTCATCTTTTAATGATGTTATGAAACGATATGAAGAAAATCTTATTACTTTAAATAATGATATTCAGTCTTTTAAAGAACCGATGGGAAAATTAAGAAATTTTTTATCTGGTTCAACCTCAGTTGGTTCGTTTGGTGAATGGAACTTAAAATCAATTCTTGAAGATATTTTTACAAATGACCAATATATTGAGAATGTTGAAATAATTCCAAATTCTGGAATGCAAGTTGAATTCGCTGTAAAATTACAAGACGGACTTTTGATGCCAATAGATGCAAAATTTCCATCAGGTCTTTATGATAAATATCTTAAAGCTGCAGAAAATTTAGACAAGAAAGCAGTTGATGAGTCTGAAAAAGAGATTATTAGACACTTAAAAAAAGAGTCTAAATCTATTAGTTCAAAATATGTTTTAGAGGGTGTTACTACTGATTATGCTATACTTTACTTGCCTAGTGAGAGTTTGTTTCAATTGGTAATGAAATTAAATATAAAAGAAAAGATATTAAAAGAGGATAGAATCCTTATTTTAGGACCAAATTCTTTAGCCGCATATATTATCAGTTTACAGATGGGTTTCCGTACTCTTACCCTAAATAAAAGAACATCAGAAATAATTAAAGAATTTGGTATTTTTAAGAGAGAGTTTGAAAGATTTAGTAATTCAACTGAGGAATTAAGGAAGAAAGCTCAAACAATGACTAAAGTTATTGATGAGCATGAAATAAGAGAAAAACAGATGAGTCGCTCGATAGAAAGAATGGAGAAATTTCAGGACGAAGATTAAAATTTTCAAGGGTCATTTGACTTAAAAAGATCTTAGGCTTATAAACCTCTTTGTTGTTTACCCTTGGGGGATTAATATGAAAAGAACTTTTCAACCAAGTAATATTGTAAGAAAAAGAAGACATGGATTTAGGTCAAGAATGTCCACTGTTGGTGGTAGAAAGATTTTATCTAACCGAAGAGCTAAAGGTAGAAAAAAACTCTCTGCATAAATTTAAATGACATTAGAGCATAAAGAAAGAAAAACCTCATCACTTAATAATTTAGCTAAAATTACAAAACGATCGGATTATCTAAGAGCTTCAAAATCTAAATACCTAGTTTCTGAGTCTTTTATTTTACAATTTCATAATAGGAAAGACTCTGAAGAGCCTAGATACGGAATAACCGTCACAAAAAAAATTGGTAATGCAACTAAAAGAAATAAAGTAAAAAGAAGAATTAGACATCTAATAAAAGATTTTCTTCCAAAATATGGAAAAAATGGTTACGACTATGTTTTTATTGCTAAAGAAAATTTAATTAATGAAGATTGGGATAAATTAAAATTAGAGTCTATATCTGTTTTGAAAGATTTGAAATATGAGTGATATGTCCAGATATTTATTTGCTATAGTTCTTGCTATGGGCATTCTGTTTGCGTGGCAAATTTTATTTCCACCTGAACAGAGAGAAGTTAATAGTGATAGCACTATTGAACAAAATAATAGTATTCAATCAAATATAATTAATGATGAAATTATTAATTCCTCTGAACCGTGTAGAGAAGAAAGAGTCCCAATTTTAAGTGATAAAATTAGTGGTTCTATTAATTTATGTGGTGCTATAATTGATCAAGTTTTTCTGAAAGATTTCAAAACATCAACAAAAGAAGACTCTGATTTTGTTCAGTTTTTTAACCCAAAAGAGAGTGAGAAAGCTTTTTACGTCGAATCTGGTTGGAAAGCCCCCAAAAATATTGAATATAATCTTCCTAATAATGATACTCTTTGGAAACTTGAGGAAGGGTACACCCTTACTCCAGAATCACCGATAGTTATTAGTTGGGGTAATAATAATGGATTGGTTTTTAAACAAAAAATTTCAATTGATGAAAATTATATTTTTAATATTGAGCAGACAATAATTAATAATTCACCAGGATCAATAACTGTATTCCCATATCAGCAATTATCAAGGAAAGAAGCGCCTACCAGCCAAGCTTTAGGGCTGCTTCATGAGGGACCAACTGGATATTTTGATGAAAAACTTGAAGAAATTGATTATGATGATTTAGAAAATAATGATTTTAGATCAGAATTTAAGGATGGTTGGGTAGGTATTCGTGATAAATATTGGGCAACTGCTATAACCTCATTAGATAAAGATAGTAAAAGAGCAATTTTCAAAACATCTACTGATGCCTTTGATAAATTTTACAGAATTGGTTATATAGGCGATCTAACAGGTGCATCCTCAGGTGAGAGTGTTTCTTCCACAAATCTTGCTTTTATAGGGGCCAAAGAAGTAAAAATTATTCAAAAATATTCTGATAATGATGTCTTAAATAGATTAGATTTGATCATTGATTGGGGTTGGTTTTATTTTTTAGCAAAACCTCTATTCTATGTCTTGGATTTTCTTTTTTCCTTCTCAGGTAATTTTGGTGTAGCGATACTATTACTTACTATATTAATTAAGGTTGTCTTTTTTCCAGTAGTCAACAGATCTTATGTCCAAATGGCAAAGATGAGAAAAGTTCAGCCAGAAATAACAAAGCTTAGGGAACTATATGGTGACGACAGACAAAAGATGGCTTTAGAAATGCAATCCTTATATAAGAAGGAAGAATTAAAACCTTTGTCTGGATGTTTACCTGTCTTAATCCAAATACCTGTTTTCTTTGCATTATACAATGTTCTTCTTGTCGCATTAGAAATGAGACATGCTCCTTTTATTGGCTGGATCAGAGACTTATCTGCACCCGATCCTATTTCATTATTTAATGGATTTGGTCTTATTAGTTGGGAACCACCTCAAATTCTCATGATTGGTATTTTTCATATTCTATTTGGACTAACTTTTTTTCTGCAAACGAAATTGAATCCCGCACCACCTGACCCAATCCAAAAAACGCTTTTTACTTGGATGCCGATCGTTATGGTATTTATTGCAGCTAACTTTCCTGTTGGTCTAGTTATATATTGGGCCTGGAATGGTATTCTCTCAATTATGCAACAAATGTATATAATGAAAAAGCAAGGAACAGAAATTGCTTTGTTTGCTAAATCTGACAAGAATTAAAATATATAATTATTATGAAAACTGAGAATGAAATTGGAAACAATAATGATTTCAGGAAGTCATTATTTAATAATAGCGTCTCTTTTTTGCTTGGAGTTACACAAATTCAAGATCTGCCAGAAGATTTCACTCCTGAAGTTGCTTTTTTTGGAAGATCAAATGTGGGTAAATCTTCCTTATTAAATTCTATTACAAATAAAAACAAACTGGCTTTCACTTCCAAAAGTCCTGGCAGGACAAGAGAGTTAAATTTTTTCTCATTAAAACATAATAATAAAACATTAATTAATATTGTTGATATGCCTGGTTACGGATTTGCAAAAGCTTCAAAGGAACAAATAAAAAAGTGGACGAAACTTTCAGATAACTATCTAAAGTCAAGAAAGAATCTGCGCAGGGTCTTTTTGTTAATTGATGCAAGAAGAAGTATAATGCCTGTTGATATTAATATCATGGATATTATGGATGATTATGCTGTATCATACCAAATCGTTTTGACTAAAATAGATAAAATCTTAGAAGTTGAAAACCTTACTGAATTAGTATTAAAAGAGATAGAAAAAAGAAAAGCAGTTTTTCCAAATATTTTAATCACTTCATCAAAAAAAAAATATGGGGTTAACGAAATAAAAAAAGAGATTATAAGCTTAATTGATTGAGAATTAAAAATGATTAAAGAAAATAACATTGCTAAAGAATGGCTTAGTAATGCTGATATGTTAACAGAAGCTTTACCTTATATGCAAAAATATGCTGAGTCTGTTGTTGTTATAAAATACGGCGGTAATGCAATGAAGGACTCTGAATCTATATCAGCCTTCTGTGAAGACATAGCTTTATTAAAACAAAGCGGTCTAAAGCCAGTTATTGTCCATGGTGGAGGACCTCAAATAGGTAACATGCTTGAAAAAATAGGTATAGAAACAAAATTTGAGTCTGGGATGCGAATTACAGATGATAAAACACTTGAAATAGTTGAGATGGTGCTTTGTGGAGGTATCAATAAAGAGATAGCATCTAAAATAAATAATTGTGGATGCAAGGCTATTGGTTTATCGGGTAAAGACGCATCAATGATTATTGCAAAAAAACATAATGGTAAAATTAAAGATGAGTCAAATATAGAGAAAATTATTGATTTAGGTTTTGTTGGTATTCCAGAAAAAGTAAATACTGAAGTCATTGAGGTGCTTATTACTAATGATTTTATTCCTGTAATTGCACCACTTGGTATCGATGATGAAGGTAAAACTTATAACATTAACGCGGATACTGTTGCTGGTGTAATTGCACATTCTTTAAATGCAAAAAGACTTTTAGTTTTAACTGATGTTGAAGGTGTTAAAGATAAGGAAGATAATATTATTGAAGAACTAACAAAAGAGGAGGCTGAAACCCTCATAGCAAATAAATCAATTTCTGGTGGAATGTTACCAAAAGTTGATACCTGTATCGAAGCCATAGAAAATGGTGTAAACGCTGCTGTTATTGTCGATGGAAGAGTGAAACATGCAGTGCTGCTTGAACTATTTACTGAACATGGTGCAGGAACATTGATTAGAAAAAATAATGTACCTAAATAAGATTAAAAACTGGGTATTTGATTTAGATAATACTCTTTACTCGCCAGAAGTAGAAATTTTTAGTCAAATAGACAAAAGAATGACAGAGTTTATTAAAAATAAGCTTAATACAAGTAATGAAAAAGCTTTTGAAATTCAAAAAAAATATTTTCTAGAATATGGCACAACTCTGGCTGGTTTAATGAAAGTGGAAGATATAAACCCTGACGAATTTCTTGAGTATGTTCATGATATTAATTTAGAAATATTAAAACCGAACGAAGAGTTGAACGAGATAATAAAAGAATTACCTGGTAAAAAATTTATTTATACGAATGGATCAAAAAAACATGCTGAAAATGTTTTAAATAAACTCAAAATGCAAAAAATATTTGATCATATATTCGACATTAAAGAGAGTAATTTCATCCCCAAACCAAATATAAAATCATATCGAAAGTTTATCAAAAAAATGAATATAGATCCGCAGGTTTCAGTTATGTTCGAAGATATTGGAAGAAACCTTGAGCCAGCAAAAAATATTGGTATGCAAACTGTACTTATATTAAGAAAAATCACAAATAAGGCAAAAAATTCTAAGATTAAAGATTACGACTCACTTTGGGATAATGATAATTTTGCTGATTATATTACTGATGATCTGGTAAAATTCTTTAATAAACATTATATATAATCACTGCACAGAGAATATAAATGAATAATCAAATTGAAATAATAGAGGAAGCTTTTACTAGGATTGAAAATATAAATTCTGATAGTGATAAAGTCATCCTAGATGCCATTAATAATGTTATTCAAGAGATTGATAACGGTAACCTGAGATTAGCAGAACAAATTAATGATAATTGGATAGTGAATGAATATGCAAAAAAAGCAATATTGTTATATTTTCGTATAAAAAAAATGAAATTAATCTCATGTGGTCCTGATAATTCAAACTGGTGGGATAAAATTGACCCTAAATTTAATTCATGGGATGAAAAAACATTTGATGAAGCAGGTTTTAGAGCAGTACCTGGTTCTATAGTTAGATATGGTGCATTTGTAGGAAAAGGTTGTGTGTTGATGCCAAGTTTTATCAATATCGGTGCCTATGTCGACGAAGCAACTATGGTTGATACATGGGCTACAATTGGCTCATGTGCACAAATAGGTAAAAATTGTCATATTTCTGGTGGTGCAGGTATTGGTGGTGTGTTGGAGCCTTTACAAGCTAATCCAGTTATTATTGAAGATGATTGTTTCATAGGTGCTAGGTCAGAAGTTGCTGAAGGTGTTATTGTAAAAAAAGGTTCTGTAATATCAATGGGTGTATTTCTCACAGCCTCTACACCAATTTTTAAGAGGGAAACAGGGGAAACAATTTTTGGAGAAATACCTGAATATTCTGTTGTTGTACCTGGAAGTATGCCCTCAAAAAATGTTGAATCAAAAGCCAATCTATCATGCGCTGTGATTGTTAAAACAGTAGATGAAAAAACTAGATCTAAAACATCAATAAATGAACTATTAAGAGATTAAAATGATTTATGATCCACTAGAGTTAACATCAGAATTAATTAGATGTCGTTCGGTAACTCCAAATAACGATGGTGCAATTGAGCTATTATCAAAGAAACTTGAAGATATCGGATTTGATTGTGAAATCATTGAATTTACAGAAGAAGGTACAGAACCAATTAAAAACTTATGGGCTAGAATTGGAAATAAAAGACCTTGTCTTTCCTTTGCTGGTCACACAGATGTTGTTCCTGTAGCGGATGAAGAATCTTGGTCTTGCCCACCTTTTTTAGGAAAAAATAATGGTGAGGCTATAATTGGTAGAGGTGCGGCAGATATGAAAGGATCGATAAGCTCTTTTGTTTCAGCTGTTAGTAAATTTTTAGTTGAAAACTCAAACCCGTTTGAAGGTTCAATCGCATTTATAATTACAGGTGACGAAGAGGGGGTTGCAATAAATGGAACATCTAAATTATTAAAATGGATGGAAAAAAAAGGGTATTCATTTGATGACTGCATAGTAGGTGAACCAACAAACCCGAATAGTTTAGGTGAGATGATAAAAATTGGTAGAAGAGGAAGTACAAATATTACAATAACATGTAACGGCTTGGAGGGGCATGTTGCTTATCCTCATTTAGCTGACAACCCTATTCCAAAATTAGTCAAAATTATAAATGAACTTATTAGCCAGCCTCTTGATGAAGGAAATGAATATTTTGATGCCTCCAATTTGGAATTAACCTCTATTGATACTGGGAATTTTGCAACAAATGTCATTCCGTCAAGCATTACTGCATGCTTAAATATTCGCTACAATGATAATTTTGATAAGGATAAAATTGAAGAAGAAATTAATAAAAGGTTAAATTGTTTTGATTATGATTTTGATGTTGAATTTCAACATTCTGGTGACTCATTTATAACAAAACCTGGCCAGTTTGTTAATGATCTTCAAGCAATTATTGAAAAACATAGTGGAATAAAACCAGTTTTATCAACAACTGGCGGCACCTCAGATGCCAGGTTCATCAAAGATTATGGAAGAGTTGTTGAATTTGGTCTAATTGGAAAATCAATGCACAAGATTGATGAGTTCTCAAAAAATGAAGATATTATTATGTTGAGGGATATTTATTTTGATGTTCTAAGAAAGTATTTTTCTTAATAATCAACAGATTCAAAATATAATCCCTCAGGAGGAGCAAGTGGCCCACATTTGCTTCTTTCCTTCTTATTTAGTATTTCACTAACCTTATTTGAGCTCCATTTGCCTTCACCTACCAATTTTAAAGATCCAACTATTGAGCGAATTTGATTATGTAAAAATGATTTAGCTGAGAACGAAAAAAAAATTTTATCCTTCTTATTTTTTATTTCAATATTGTCTAGTGATTTTATTGGTGTATTAGACTGGCAATTTACGGAACGAAAAGTAGTAAAATCATGGGTACCAATTAAGTGTTTTGCTGCAATCTGCATTTTTTCAATATTTAATTGGCTTCCAACTCTCCAATAAAGACCTTTGTCAATAGTTAATGGCTGTCTTCGGT
>Ga0310343_10000581_pt1 | contig 17513 bp, 18 predicted proteins | sample HC15DNA2025_MG_FD_203519 | JGI IMG/M metagenome (GOLD analysis project Ga0310343, IMG submission 203519) | Marine microbial communities from station ALOHA, North Pacific Subtropical Gyre - HC15-DNA-20-25_MG | ecosystem: Environmental > Aquatic > Marine > Oceanic | place: Pacific Ocean: North... | reverse complement strand
ATACAACCAATAGAATGGGACAGGAGGGAATGAGAATGGTCGAAGATCTGAAGATTTCAGGTGCGGACGCCATTTTAGACGCCATAATTGGAGGTCGGGCAGTAACTCTGATACTTGTTCTAAGGGAGGCTCGATCAGATGGTTTACGCCGACTACTTGCAGAAGCATCATCACGTAATTTGAAAGTTATAGAGGGTTCTTCGAACGATCTTAGAAGAATGGCAAACATGCCATTTAATTCAGACCCCCCGGAAGCACTTGGTCTACTTCACAGAAATCCATCTGCGAGGATTGACGAAATAATGGAATCTGGTGAGTTAGTTTGGTTACTCGCAGGCGCCCAATACCCTGTTAATATCGGATTTGCAATCAGAACCATCGAGGTCAGTGGAGGCTCTGCAGTACTTGTAGATGCAGATCTGAATTCAGATGGAAGGAAGGCATCCTCAAGAGCATCAATGAAAGCAGATCGTTTCATACCTGTCAAATGGATTAATTGGCGAGAAGCGTCTGTTTTGGCCAGAGCTAACAATTATCGCATAATTGGAATTGAAGACTCAGGAGATGTTGAGCCATGGGATATCGATTTGACAGGGAGGTGTATGCTTGTAATAGGCGGAGAGCGACATGGCATCTCTTCAGAACTACTCCAAGAGTGTGATTCCGTAGTAAAAATTCCAATGCAGGGTTTTGTACCATCATACAATCTGCAGGCACCCCTAGCAGTCGTAGCAGCCGAGGCTCTACGGCAGAGACGCAAGAACGTTTGAATCATTGATGCCAGAGGGATGGGCATGGGCAAACTGTCGAAGGTGTTCTCAGTCATCCTAATACTGGTAGGGGGAATATTGCTTATTGCATGGGCGGGGAGTGGTTATGCGATTGGTCTCTATGAAGAGGGGATCGAAGAAAATTGCGACACTACTGTTGGAACAATAGCCCAAATTACCAATTGGGATGAAGGTAGATGTGACGATGCAAGAGAGAATATGGAGAAGTTAGAAGACTACAGGCCATTCATACTTGCTTCGGGTTTGGCGGCTTCTTTAGTTGGTTTAGCGGTTTTATTCAGATCTTAGATCAACGCTTCATTTCATCCCTCATTCTCTTTTTTGTGGCTGCCCAGCCACAAATCATACACGTTGATAGATCATGCCTCCTCGCTGGACAATGATCTCTGCCAAAGAAGATTATCTGTAGATGCCTTTTATTCCAACTGGACTTTGGGAAAACGGCTTTCAAATCATATTCAGTTCGTTCGACAGTAGTGCCTCTGGAGAGACCCCATCTAGCAGCCAACCGGTGTATATGAGTGTCAACCGGGAAAGCTGGTATGCCAAAGGCTTGGGCCATGACCACGCTTGCAGTCTTATGTCCAACACCTGGGAGAGATTCAAGATAGTCCCAGCTCGGCTCAATCTCCCCTCCTCTGTCGACAATGATCTCAGCCATTTTCTTGAGGTTTTTTGCCTTGGTTGGTGCCAATCCTACTTGACGTATCGAAGATTGTATATCTTCAACACTTAGAGAGGCCATTTCAGAAGGTTTTGAAGCGAGTGCAAATAGTCCTGGTGTGACCTCGTTAACTTTCTTGTCAGTTGTCTGTGCAGATAGCATGACTGCTACTAGCAGTGTGTATGGGTCTTCGTGATCGAGCGGTACTGGGGTTTCTGGATAAAGATCCTCGAGAATTTCACTTATTCGTTGAGCTTTCTCAATACGCCTCATTGGTCTACCTCTCTGGATCCTAGGTACCCCATAATGAATGCGGACATGATTAGCGCTCCAGGAACTGCATAACATGTAAGATACTGCCAGTCCTGCCACGTCTCGCTTCCTCCAAAAAGGAGCCATGAAGCCAGTCCTGCCACGAATGCGGGCAATACCATAACAGATGCAAATACGAGTGCACGACCCAGTCCCATTGATGCGCTCAGGGATAGGGGGGGATAAGAGGATTCGTCATCTCGCAAGAATCTGATCCAACTCAACGGCGGATCTAGTATTGAGAACGTCCTCCGCGCAAAGCCACCCCTTGCGTGCTATGTCCACACCGTATGATACATCAGAAAGCCCTTCCACGCTATGTGCGTCTGGGTTTATCACGATTGGAACTCCATTTTCTTTGGCGACCTTGCATAATCTCCAATCAAGATCCAGGCGATACGGGGATGCATTAATTTCTATGGCCTTGAGCTTACCATTCGAGTTAATCTCCCCCATTTTCTCAATAATCTGGACCATGTCAATTGGGAATCCTTCTCTTGCTTGTAGAATACGGCCAGTCGGATGTCCAAGAATTGTAAACGATGGGTCCTCGACTGCTTTGATTATCGCATCAGTGTTGTCTTGTTCGTCTCTTGATCGCCAAGAGCCTAGGGCATGCACTGAACCTATTACATGATGGAATTGACTTCTAATATCTGGTGAGTAGTCCAACTTTCCGTCTGGCAGTATGTCGCATTCCGTACCATGGAACATTCTGAAATTTTCACCCTCATCCTCCCATTTTTGATTTAAGCCCCGTATCAGATCACCTTGAATAGATACATCGACGGGATCTACACCTATGCTTCGACCTCCAATATTCAATGCTGGAGAATGTTCTGCGATTCCTAGATACTCCCAGCCCAAATTTATCGCTGCTGATGCCATTTCTTCAAGAGTGCCAGAGCCGTCGGAAGCAACTGTATGATTGTGAAGTGCGCCCCTGATCATGTTCGGCTCTATTAGGCCGGGGATTTCATTCGTTGAAGCTGCCTCGATTTCCCCCATATCTTCTCTAAGTTCAGGAGTTACCCATTGAAGACCGAGTTTAGAATAAATCTCCTCTTCGCTTTCGCATGATAACGTATGCACGGCTGCATCAACGCCCTTCAGATCACCAGCAAGTCGTTCGGGAATGAGTCCGAATTCATTGAGTCTTAGTCCATTATCTATTGCGATTTTTCTCATACGTATGTTATGCTCCTTGGAACCCGTGAAGTATGCCAATGTAAATGGGAATGTCTCAGGCGACACAATTCTGACTTGGGCGTCTATTGTTGCATCTTCCGAACGATCAAGAATAGCCTCATTGAGGGCATCATCTATACTACCGGTTGGGAATGAAGAATCTAATACGCTCTGCTCGAGAATTAGGCTAATCTTCGACTTACCATAGCCTTTGATATCTGCAATGCCTGGCAACTCGAGTATTGATTGGATTACTGAGGTACTATTCTTGGGATGCGTGGACACCACAATGTCGAGGTCTCCTATAGTCTCTCTTCTCCGTCTGGCGCTTCCTGCGAGCTGTGCCTTTTCAACTCCTGAAATCTCTGAGATTCTTTTTTCTAGGGCAAGACCAAACCTCAATCCCACATCTAATCTTGTTCTACCTTGATTTCTGTGAAAGAGTTCAATGCCCTCGAGATATCTTTGCTGACTTTTTTCACCGAAGCCTTGTAAAGTGGCAACTAGATTCTTCTCACATGCTGATTTTAGAGATTCTATTGAAGCGACACCAAGTTCCTCTGACAATACCCTAGCCCTCTTTGGGCCTAATCCTGGGATGTCTACCATCTCAACTAAGCCTGGTGGGACTCTGTCGAAGAGGGATTGTATGTCTCCCCATTTGCCATTCATCACAACATCCGTTATGAGGGATGAAAGTCCCTTTCCTATTCCTTTAATCTCAGTCAATTCATTTGATTGAATTACATCTATCAAATGACGATTCATCTGTCCTAGCGCTCTGCTTGCATTCTGATACGCTCTTACCCTGAATGGATTTGCTCCATCGAGCTCCAAAAGAATAGCCACTTGATCGAAAACTTTCACGATTTGGCTCTTCGTGAAATAAGGAGGGGCTTCACGGCGAGTAGCGGGTAAGCCCCATCCCCTAACGCGTACCATGGGTATTACGTGAGGGGGGCCCTCTATCGTTGTGTGGATTACCCCCCTCCCGGAAAGTTTCACAGACATAGTGCCTCAGGAGACGGTATGAGTCTGGTCACAACACTTGAGACTCTATCAGTAAGTCTGTGTGGAATATCAGTTATCTTATGGATGAGCATTGGGACTATCGCACGCTCTGAGAAAGCAGAAATCATGGGTCAACGTGCAATTATGTCATTCTGTATCCTGGCCAGCATTCTATTATTCACATTGCACTCACTAGGAGGCGACCTTTGGGGATCCCGAAATGCGGCCAGGCCGATGGCAGTCTTCTCATTGGTTCTGGCAGCGGCTTCCATTCTCAATCTTAAGGGCAAAGAAGTACAGGGCGAAGTTAATCCCCACCATATACGTCGCCTCCGAGCAGAGGAACGAGATGATTGAATGGATCAGTATTCCTGCGTGTAGGGAGTTATGCTACTGTTCTAGGCCAAGTTTCTCATTGATGAAAGACCTCATGTAAGCAGGGAGTTCGCCATTCACAAAGATCACGTCATTGACTTTGTCGAGTTTCATCAGGGAGTAATATATTTGCATGGCAGTCATTGGAGTGGAACTGCAGCCAGTGCATCCGCCCTCTAGAGAAATGGAAATAACTCCGCCTGATGTATCTATGACATTGACTACTCCGTCGTGGGCGTCCAAGATGGCCTGTACTGGGCCTACAGAATCGAGGACTGTCTGTCGGTCTATACCTGTCATGGTATTGTTCGAGAGAGGGGTTGGCTATGAAACAATTGAGGTGTTGTGAGGATAAATTGGTATTACAGTGGATATCGCCTTAAATACCGAACCTAGGTCGGAATCTCAACCTGACTGGTGATATTATGGACGGAGAACAAATTGGAATCATGGGGATGGGGGCTGGAATTTTAGGTCTTCTCATTGCTTTTATGCTATACCGAAATGTAGATTCAATCAAGATTGAGAATAAAAAAGTAGCCACAATCACTGGAAGGATTCAGGATGGAGCAATGGCTTTTCTCATGGCTGAATACAGAGTTCTAGCGGTGTTCATCGTTGTCGTTGCAGCACTGTTGTTCGCAGGAGGCGCAGATAACGGCCTCGGCATGGAAACTATGGTTGCTTTCATAATTGGTGCTCTCTGTAGTGTAGCGGCCGGATTCAGCGGGATGCAATCTGCCACCAGTGCCAATGGGCGAACTGCACAGGCTGCTGCAAACGGCGGGCAGGCAGCCGCACTCACCACTTCGTACAACGGTGGGGCTGTAATGGGACTAGCAGTTGGAGGACTGGGGCTATTTGGAATCTCATTGATGTACTACCTCACCGATCCAGTTGGACAAAATGGTTTCCTTTCTGTCGAAAACGTCGCTGGATTCGGAATGGGCGCTTCATCTATCGCACTTTTCGCTCGTGTAGGCGGCGGGATTTACACCAAGGCTGCAGACGTTGGTGCGGACCTTGTTGGCAAAGTAGAAGCTGGCATTCCCGAAGATGACCCTCGTAATCCTGGCGTGATTGCTGATAATGTTGGTGACAATGTTGGTGACGTTGCTGGGATGGGTGCCGACATCTTCGAATCGTTCGTGGGTTCAATCATCGCTGCAATGGTCATTGCACAGGCCAGCGAAGATCTGGGTGCAGATTATCTAATGATTCCAATAGCCTTGGCCGTCGTTGGGTACATTGCTTCAATCGTCGGAGTGTTTTCCATCAGTGGAATGAAAAATATGCACCCAGGTGCTGCTTTGCGAAATACCACATTCATTGGTGCGGCATTATTTATAGGGGGAGGATTCCTTGCTCTGAGCTATTTGGATTTGGATACAACCGTGATTCAGGCAGTGGCCATTGGATCATTGGTTGGAATTCTAATAGGATTGGTTACTGAATACTACACTGGAATTGAACCTGTCTTTGGGATCAAAGTAAGGGCAATACCGTACATCGGGGAGGCCTCGAAAACCGGAAGTGCGACAAATGCAATTGCAGGTCTGGCCGTGGGCATGCAATCAGTGTTCATCCCGGTTCTTCTGATGGCTGGTGGAATTTACTTTGCAAACGATGTGATGGGTGGCGGAGATGCTGGTCTTTACGGGATTGCTATGGCTGCCATGGGCATGCTTGGTACAGTTGGAGTCACCATGACGGTGGATGCTTATGGCCCAGTTGCCGACAATGCTGGTGGGATAGCGGAGATGTCTGGGCTTGGCAAGGAAGTAAGAGAAATCACTGATGGCCTAGACTCAATTGGAAATTCAACCGCTGCAATAGGTAAAGGATTTGCAATAGGGAGTGCGGCATTAACCGCTCTGGCGCTGTTTGCTGCGTACATGACTAGTGCTGGGCTTGAGGATGCGGACCTTTCGATAGCTCATCCTGAAGTTGTCATCGGCCTGTTAATTGGCGGCGCTCTACCATTTGTTGTGGCAGCAATGACAATGAAGTCTGTAGGGCGCGCAGCGGAGGATATGATTACCGAAATCCGTCGGCAATTTAGGGAGATTGACGGCCTATTGGAAGGTCGTGATGGTGTCGAGCCAGACAGTGCCACTTGTGTTGACATTTCTACACAGGCGGCTCTTCGTGAGATGGTTTTGCCAGGACTAGTTGCAATTACAAGCCCTGTCATAATTGGATATGCGCTGGGCCCAGCCGCACTCGGAGGTACTCTCGCTGGCGCGACAGCAACCGGCGTATTGATGGCTCTATTCATGGCAAACGCTGGAGGGGCCTGGGACAATGCAAAGAAGGCTATCGAACAGGGTGAAATTCCAGGCGCTGAGAAAGGGGATGAAGCCCACTCCGCTGCTGTTGTTGGGGATACCATTGGCGATCCATTCAAGGATACAAGTGGACCTTCACTAAACATCCTGATCAAGTTGATGTCAATCGTGTCAGTTGTTATCGCTGGTCTCATTGCATGAGCGACATAATTGATGCGTCTTTGAGCAATTACGGGAAATCGCTTTCTGACATGCGGCTTCCCATGAGGCATGGTCATGCGTAAGTCACTATCTGCTCTGGCAGTGCTTTCCATTATTCTACAAGGCTGCATGGGCTCTACAAACAGCATACTCGGAGGCGATAATGAGCTTGATGTTCCCGAATGGGAAGTTGGTGACTGGTGGCTATTCACTTTTACCACGCCCGAATTTTATGACGACTCAGCACGCCTAGTAGTTGCAACGGTCGATGAGGAAGAGGGGGGGACAGCATATATGCTCGGAATATCTTCGGAAGAGGAGGCTAGGAGGCATGCCGTTCTCAACCACAATCCATTCCTTGGCAGAATTACTCACTCTACGTTGGGAGTTTTTGAAAATGGGTTTGAGCAGCCTGTTCTTTCATTTCCACTTTCAAGCAATTCTTGGACATTTGTACTCTTCGACGTGGACTGGGAAGCTAGTTCGACATTGGAGGGAGGAATGGCATATGTGACTGCATCGGGATCGGACGGAAGCGTTCTGACCTATGCTTATGATGAATCGGTAGGATTCATCACATCATTTGTGAGGAAGGATTCTGATGGCCTTGAATTACTAAGGATCACCCTCGCTCAAAGTGGTACAGGCCATACCGGTGAAGTACATTTCATGAGAGGTAAAGACCTTCTTTCAAGAGATTATGAAAACAGTGGACCGAACGGAGAAGTAGAAGACTCTTTTCTTGTACAAGACCATCCTAATGACGGGTCTTGGGACGAAATGATCTACCTGATGAGCGCATCTGCGGGAGGAGGTGGTTCCACCATCACAATGACTCTCCGCGACCATACATCCTCATCCGTTCTTGAAAGATTCTGGGGGCCAGGATCGTCAGAATCTGGAACCTTGGGGACCATTCCCTCGCCCAGTGGAGAATACACTCTTACAGCCAGTTTCACAGGTCAGACTGAGCTTAGCATAATGATTGCTGGAGGAATAGGATATTCATGGAGCCTTTGAAATGGCTGCCCTGCGCCATTTAGTGATGCTCCATGGAATGACTGGGACTTCTGAAAAAATGAGGGGGCTAGCAGAATCAATTGCCCCCGCTGACTGGGGTGTTATCTGTCCAGAAGGGACATATGCGCACCCAAGAGGTGGACGGGCCTGGTGGATTCGAGAAGTGGGAATTGAGGCGATTGCACCGAGTGATCAAATTCAAGTGTCAATGAGAAGTCTTGAGCACAGCCTCCCAGAGGGGAAATTGATTGTTGGAGGCTTCTCACAGGGCGGGGCAATAGCTTCAGCGATGCTTGAAACGAGTATCGAGGAACGTATCGTCGGGCTCATACTATTGGCTACGATGACTGTGCGACGCGAATACCTTCAAAAAATCCTCAAATCGATTCGTCCGAGGCCCTTGGTGTGGATGCATGGTGAAAGGGACCATATTGTGAATATTAGCGATGGTGAGGAGTTAGTCTCAATATTCGAAAACGCTGGTTGGAGTGTAATTCGCCTAAGTCATGCGAAGGGACATATGGTAGATTTAAGCCAGAAGAAATCACTTATGGAGGCGATTAGAATGATGTCCGAAGAATCCTAGAGATATCTCTTCAATTCATCAAATCCCCCAACAAATGTTACTTTCATTCTCAGATCGAAAATGATTGGAACAGTCCTGTGCCCTGTTGCCTCTATCAAGTCAGATCTTAGCTGGAGGTTGTCATCGAGATTGAATTCAGTGTATGACATATTCGAAGCTTCGAGAAGCCTCTTCGCAGCCACGCAGTAACCACATATTGTCTTTGAGAATACTAGGAAGTCGGTACTGACTTCCTCAAACTGATGGAGTGGGTTTTTCATCGATCATCACATCCCCTAGGATTGGTTCGAATATTTCTGGCTCATCTTCTGAATCTGTGTTATCGCCCTCGAGCACTCTATCTGTCTCGTTTTCATCGATAAACACGAGCATGAACACAGTTATCAGGGTTAAAGCCGCACCAATGTAGATGGCGGATTTGTAATCAAATATCGAAATCATTCTTTCTGTGAGAGTATATGCAAATACGCCTGAGAGATTGAATAAAGACATGTATGCAGTGAATTGAGTTCCCCCCACTTTGCTCCAAGTAAGTCTCATGCTGAGCGAGATTATGCATATCCATGCCATTCCGCCTACAAACGCCTGGGCAATCAAGTACAGCGTCATTATCTGGGTGTTGGCCCATAGGGGTTCGAGAAGTGCGAAGCATGCATTTGCGAGAGCCAATGTGGTGAACCCGACCATTGCAACTCTCCTTACGCCAAATCTATCGCCCAGCAGACCTCCGACAAGTTGTCCTACTAGAGCGCCAAAGACCACGATTCCACCCACAATTCCGTTGTATTTTGCTTGCGACCAACCTGCTTCATTGATGAATATGTCAATCACGATTGGTGTCACGAATATGTATAGCTCTGATAGAAGACAGAGTCCGATCAGCAACAGAGATGAGCGAACTGAGAAGGCCTTGGAAAGATAAAATGCAGTCACAGCAACGCCCCGTCTCGTTGCATCGGGCATAGGTGCGAGCGGGTTTGGTAAGGGCTTTGATTCGAATATCCCTCCCGAGGAAAGAGCGAATGTGATGCCTGTTATGATGAATGCGGCATAACTCAATGGATTGGTTATCTGTCTGATGTTATCGCCCAGCTCTAGATCGATGGTGAAGACGTCAATGGCAAATCCAGTGATCCATATCATTAGAGCCATAACTGCAAAGAATGCAGAAGCAGATATTTTCTTACTATCTAGAGTCAATCCGACCTTGCGTGCTATCTTGAACCTGTTTTCTTTCAACCATGGTTCGGATTCTTCAAACTGAGTATCCTCTGAGCCGTCTTTATCTGCTAATCCGGACCACCATGCATTTTCATCAGACTCGGACCACGGGAACAGCTTGACGCCTGGCTTTTCGACCATTGTAAGTGGAACGATTAGAATCAAGGAGAGGAGGATTAGTTGGATTGTGATCACACCTGCTATTCCTATTTGAGTGACTGAAACGCCGAGTACTGCGCCGCCGACAATTATTCCCGCTCTCTTTGCTGCAAACATGAAGCCATTGGCTTTCGCCACCTCATTAGGCTCGAGTATCTCGACCGCCAACGCGTCTGTTCCTACATCCTGTAGAGAAGCGAAGATATTGTGAACGAATAATAAACGAGTTACCAGGTCTATTTCAGCATTCAAATCAGGGACGAGAAGTAGCGTCCCCAGTGTAACAACCATCCCCGCCTGAGCAATTAACACCCATTGCCTTCTGGCGCCATATCGAGGTATATTCACAGCATCTACTACTGGCCCCCATATCCACTTGAATGTCCATGGGAGCGCTACCGTGGCAAACAGAATTGCAATATCGCCAACTGGAACCCCATTATCAACCAGGTATGCTGCAAAGGTAACACTAGCGAATCCCCATGGAAGACCTTGTGCAAAGTAAAGCACACACAGTGTTAGGATTCTTTTGGTTCCGTTCTCAGTCAGAGGGCCTCCACGTGCCATTTCAGAAAGGAAACTTTGAGTTCCAGTTGTTAGAGATCCGATTGGGTCCTCTCGCCAATTTAACGAGGATGTTTGCTCGGCATCTTCTTCATCATCTTCTTTCTTTTTGGCGGGTCTTGTGGACCAGTCTTCCCTCAAAGCGGTCCATCCAAGAAGGGCGAGAGTCGCAATGAAGGGGATGAAGAATACGTATGCTCCGACGGATGACTGGCCCCCTGCGCCTCCGCTTGAGCTCGCTGCCTCGTCCACCAAGACGACCCTTCGGGCATCCACCGGGGACATTCTCTCATCGCTTATCACCAAACGAGCATATACTGTCGAGTTACCCGATTCGATGTGTGGATCTAGTTTGATATTCCAAGATGACCAATCGCCTCCAGAAGATAAATCGGCTGCCTGTTTCCATTCCCCGCCCCCGACCATCACCTCTACGAATCCAACTCCTGATACGCCTCCTGTGGAAGTTCCAGATATCCTTGATTCGTTACCAAGATGGTCTAACGTTTCGATATCCATTGAAACATTCAGAGATGAGTCTATTGCGCCTGCTGCCTGAACGAAAGACAGGGGATCAGCCTGGCCATATCCAAATTCATTGTCCGGACGAGTTTCCAATACGCTGCAGTCATTAAACCCAGGGTCATCAAGGAGTTGGATGTCGCGTTCTATAGAGAGGGCGCTTATGATGGACTTAACTTGTTCATGATCGATGTCCGGATTTGCCTCGACCATTAATGCAGCTATACCAGCCATCAGAGGTGTAGCCATACTAGTTCCAGACTTGCTCGTGTAGCCGTCGGATGTGGCTGCATCTGGAGCCATTATGTTCGAGCCTATCGTAGAAACGTCAGGCTTGACCCTCCCATCAGATGTGTAGCCCCTGCTTGAATAGATAGCAAGGCCCAAATCTTTGTCCAGACTAGCAACTGTGATAGGGAGATTTGCGTCTCCGGGGCTGTCGATGGTGTTGCAACCAGCCAAGGTTGCACCGCCAAACTCATTTCCTGCTGATAGGAAAGTGATAATTCCAGATGCTGCGACTGCATCCATTTGTTGACTCCATGCAGATGAGCCATCATTGTCAAAATGCATCTCAAGTTGCTGTTCGCCAAGTGAAGATGTTAGGATGTCTATGCCTTTGGAATCCTTGTTCTCTATCGCCCATTGTGCACCCTCGATCACGTCTTGAATATCGCCTTCACAGCATGCGAGTATGTTAACCACCCAAGCACCTGGTGCAGCCCCGACATACCTTGAGCCGTCGGGCGCTTCTTGTCCGCCCCCTGTACCTGCAGCAATGCCTGCAACATGTGTGCCATGCGTCCCTGAGTCATACGATTCGCTTGCCGGCCGCTCGGAATCGGTGATTACAGCATCATAAAATGCCGATATTTTGGGATCGCAATCAATCGTAATTGGAGCCGGGTTAAACGGATCCGGATCAGGTTGATCGCAACCGAGTGTGATTTCATCATCCATATCGTTGAGTCCTTCATGGTCTCCTCTTACCCCTGTATCGAGTACAGCAATGGTGACCCCTGTTCCATCGTAGCCATATTGGGACCAAACCTGATCAACCCCCATATTTGGAGCGGCTTCATTCATGTGGGTTTCAGCTAAACCCAAGTCTTCCAACATGACAACTCCCGATAAACCAAGAATTGGCGAGTTGTGATGAAGGAGTTCAATCGGAACTGTGGCAATCAAACTGTCCAAATAAATCGGACGCATTGTGACTTCCACACCTAGTTCCTCTACCGCCTCTACGTCTGCCGAGGAAGGGTGATGGTCGTAGTCGATGAATATCCTCGCATTGCCGGTATCCGCCATTCTCCACCAACTAGAGTAGAATTCAGTTGGCTGTTTGAGTAACCACTCAAGCCTATCGTCTATCATGTTTTGATTGGAGTCTCTAGACCAATCATCCCACCACTCATCATGAATCTCAAGAGCGTGTCTTGGTTGCCACTCACCAGCGTGGTCGTAACCCCCCCTACCATCATCTCCGGGATTGATTTGAGAAGCGGTGAGTGGGATGAGTAATGTTGCCAATATCAAGAGCGCAACTGCTCGGCGCGAGGACCTCATCGATTTTCCGGGTGGGGCTTACCTCATGTTACTTGCGCTTAATTGGAATAATGTAGGATAGAAACGTCACCCTATTTAGCAGAACGTCGGGAGGCGGGCTCATGGATGCGCCGAGCGGGACGGATCAAGTGGCCTTAGCGGTTGATTCATTCAGCAGAGGTGATCCAGTGATGGTTTTCGATTCTTCATTCAGAGAGAGCGAGACCGATCTACTTTGGCCGGCACAATATGCCAGCCCAGATGTAATACGAAAACTAAGACAAGACTGTGGGGGATTACTTTTTCTTGCAATAGGCGAGGAGATTGGAAGTATGTTCGATTTGCCTTGGCTTCAAGACATACATGTGCACCCAACATTGACTGCCCTTCATCCTGTTCTTGATCTACTAAAGACCAATGATCTACAATATGATACAAGGTCCGCATTCACACTCTCTATCAACCACAGGGAAACATACACGGGCATCACAGACAGGGATAGAGCGCTTACAACGAGAAGATTTGGAGAGTTATGTGACGAGTTGATGGGATCAGATACATCGCCGGAGGAAGCTCAGTTAGCCTTGGGTAAGGAATTTCGAACACCTGGCCACATCCCCGTATGCAGGGAGGCGCCTGGGGGCTTAAAAGCTCGACAAGGGCATACTGAGCTTGCTGTGAGCATTGCAAGGCTTGCTGGGTTGAGGCCCTGCACGATTGGGGCCGAGATGCTTCAACCAGACGGAGATGGAGCACTTCCTGTTGGAGAGGCTCGAAACTATGCAATGCTTCACTCCATACCGATGCTTACTGGCGAGGATTTGCTTAGGGCCCATGGGCTTGAAAATGAGATGTGATTGAATGACTCGAATAATGGCAGTAGGCGTCTTCGATCTTCTGCATGCAGGGCATTTGCACTATCTGGAACAGGCGAAGCTCCTAGGGGATGATTTGGTAGTCGTGGTCGCACATGACGACACAGTTCGCCAAAGGAAGCATGAGCCTGTAACTTCACATGATTTGCGGAAGAGGATGGTCGAGGGATTGAAACCAGTAAACTCAGCGATTGTAGGAAATCCCCCCTCTACACCCATATTCGATATACTAGATGTTATTTCGCCAGATATTATCGCCCTCGGTTACGATCAGAAACACTCCATAGATGCCATCCGAGAAGGATTAGATTCGCATGGTTACCAAAATGTTGGTGTAGTCAGAGTAGATGGCCTTTCAGATGATCTTGATGGGACTAGAAAAATAATTGCTAAAATCTTGAGTCTGTGGCCGAATGAGGAAGGTGGCCCATTTGAGGAGTGATTAGTAATGTTCACAGGGATTGTCGAGGGTAAAGCGGAACTTAGCTCAGTGAAGAAATTCGATGGATTCACAAGATGGGTTGTCAATCTACCTCTCGGGAAGGGAAGCAATCTGGAAATTGGAGCCAGTGTCGCTTTGGATGGTGTCTGTCTGACTGTGGTCGAAATTGATGGTGGCTCCGTATCCTTCGACCTCATTCAAGAGACTCTTGAACGTTCAACTCTTGGTGTCAGGAAAGAAGGCGATTGGTTGAACATGGAACGTGCACTCAGATACGGTGATGAAGTTGGTGGGCATCTAGTATCTGGACACGTGATGGCTGTCGGGAAAATAAAAAGAATGGAGTTTCTCGAAGACGATGTTAACCCGTCGAAAACCCTAGATGTCGAAATTGAAGTGCCAGTGGAGGTCTCAGAGTACATCTTCGAGAAAGGGTACATTGCAATAGATGGCATATCTCTAACAGTTGGGAAGACACACGTTGCGGGGAGGTTTGATCTCCATATTATACCAGAAACGATACGACGTACGACACTAGCCGAAAAGGAGGTCGGCTCGACGGTCAATGTGGAAATAGAATCGTCGACTCAAGCCGTAGTTGATACCGTCAAAAGAATGTTAAATGGAAACTCATTGATAGATTCCAGCGTCCGAGATGGATTGTCTAAATAGGGGGGTAAACTGAATGAATTCTATTGCAATTGTGTGTGGTTCATTCCACAAAAAGGAAGTTGAAGAGATGATTTTTCATGCTAAATCAGAGGCAGATGAATGCGGTCTAGAAATAACGGACGTCGTGTGGGTTCCTGGTTCTATGGAAGCACCCCTTGCAACTGCACGACTACTCGAAAATCAGCATATTGCAGGCGTTGCCTGTCTTGGCATTATAGAGAAGGGGGAAACAAGCCACGGTCTTGCAATGGGACAGGCAGTGATCAAGAGTCTTATCGAGCTTCAGATCGGGTATGACAAACCGGTTGGGCTGGGAATAATTGGGCCGGGCGCAGAACCTGAGCACATTGGATCGCGACTGGAACCACATGCTAGGGCAGCGATTAAGGCAATTCATGCAATGATTGAGTGATAGTTCGAGGAGTGGAAACGCTTGATTCGTATGGTCAATGTTGAAGGGACTCCTAGCATTCAGTAGCGCATATGTCACAGGCCGTACACAACGTCATCATCATCGGATCGGGACCAGCAGGGTATACTGCGGGCCTATACTCGGCTAGAGCCATGATGAAGCCCATGATGTTCGCGGGCTACATGTCAGGAGGGCAACTAATGCTTACATCAGACATTGAAAACTTTCCTGGGTACCCTCAGGGAATAGGGGGTCCAGAGATGATGATTGATCTCCGCTCACAGGCAGAGAGATTTGGACTTGAAGTGGTTGACAAAAATGTCGAGAAGGTTGATTTTTCTTCGCGGCCGTTCAAAGTATGGGTTGAAGGAGAGGAATTCAGGGCCGAGACTGTAATCATATGCACGGGTGCTGAAGCGATTTGGCTTGGTGCGGAGGGCGAACAGGGGCAGAAAGGGAGAGGAATATCCACCTGCGCAACCTGTGATGGTGCTTTCTTCAAGGGTGATCAAGTGATCGTAGTAGGTGGCGGCGACTCTGCCATGGAAGAGGCCACATTCTTGACGAGATTCGCCAGCAAGGTCACAATCATCCATCGTCGAGATGTATTTAGAGCCTCGAAAGTTATGCTTGAACGGGCAAAAAATCATCCTAAAATCGAGATTTTGACTCATCGTGAAGTGAAAGAGTGGCTTTCAGATGATGACGGTCTTACTGGCGCAGTTCTGGAGGATCCCCGGGATGGATCTCTAGAGGAAATCGAATGTACTGGAGCTTTCATAGCCATAGGACACAGGCCGATCACCGAATTTTTGAGTGGTCAAGTGGAAATGGATGAGGAAGGATACATCATTCACTCGGAGCATACGATGACAAGTGTTCCAGGAATTTTCGCTGCGGGTGACGTTGTCGACACACGATATCGACAAGCCATAACAGCTGCGGGCATGGGATGCCAAGCAGCTATAGACGCCGAAAGATGGTTGGAATCGCAACATTGAGTTGATTCAATGGGAATGAGCATTTTTGATGTGAGAACAAAGGATGTTACATTCATCAACAAGGCAGCAGCTTATTGCCTCTACCTGACTCATGTAGCAGTGACGCTTCTTGTTGCAGTGGGTTGGCTTTCTCCATGGAATTGGGTTCTATGGGCAGTGATTATTGTTTATGCCACAACCGAAATTCTCTGGTTCGTCCGTGACGGATATTGCATCCTCACGGACCTAGAAAGATGGTTTTTAGATATAGAGAAGCCTGAAAGTGCGCTTCAACAAAATTTCCTCCAACGGTTGTTGATCAAGCTTTTTGGGTTGGATGTGGATCCGATGGGGTCAAGAAAGATGACCCTCTTATGGGGCAGATTCAGCTTCATTGTCTCGTCCATACGATTGGCTGTTCCTGGATTGTGATATTATGGAAAAAGGACGTCTGGAGAGGTACAGCAGACATATAGTGCTCGACGAAGTTGGGTTGAGTGGGCAGATCAAGCTAACTAATTCCACAGTTACTGTCGTTGGGGCTGGCGGTCTTGGATCTCCGGCGTTGCTATACCTTGCTGCTGCAGGGATAGGGAAGATTAGAGTGATAGACGATGATGTTGTGGATGAATCTAATCTTCAGAGGCAAGTAATACACTCTGAGGCCGAGGTCGGAAGTAGCAAAGTCGGATCTGTTGAAAGACGCCTCAGGGCACTTGACAGAGAGATCATAATAGAACCGGTTGAACAAAAAGTATCCCCTGAAAATGCTGAGCATCTACTACGTGGTTCGGATGTTGTAATTGATGGAACTGATAGTTTTGATGCGCGTTATTCAATTAATGATGCTTGCAAAACACTCAACATACCCTGGGTTTTTGCTAGTGTGCTTAGGTTTGAAGGGCAGGTGTCGGTTTTCAATCATGAAAATGGTCCCAATTACAGAGATTTATTTCCCGATTCCCCCCCTTCGGAATTGGCACCAACCTGTGCTGATGCAGGCGTTCTTGGCGCGATTACAGGAATTCTTGGATCGATTCAAGCAGCTGAGGCCATCAAAATCTTGCTAGGAATAGGAGAGACTCTTTCCGGTCGACTGTTAATTCTAGATGCAATGACGATGAAAACCCGGATTTTGAAAATTAAATTTTCTGGGAAAGAAAAGACCAGTAATGTCTCCGAAACGGAGTTTAGAAACTCGATTCCTCTTTCCACTTTACCCGCTCAAATGAAGTCAATGATGGATAATGGTGTTGATTTCTTTCTTCTTGATGTTAGGAGGGAGGATGAAGAGTTGATAGCCTCTATAGAGGGGACAAATCTCAGAATTGAGCACTTCAATATACCCGGTAGAGTGGATGATTTGCCTCTCAATACCCCGATTGTAGTATATTGTCACTCAGGAGTTAGGTCAGCAAGTGTGGTCAAATATCTTGGGAATTTCCCAGAATTCGAATCTAGGGTATCGAATCTAGTAGGGGGGATAGACCTCTGGTCTAGAGAAATCGACTCTAATATTCCACGATATTAGCATTTATTTTATTTATGTTATTTTTTTTATATTTTTTTTTTTAATATATGTAAAATAAATTAAATTAAAATATAATTATGATGTAAAATATGTCTATGTACATCATTTTATTTATGTATAATTATAATTTAATTTATATTTTTTTTATGTT
>Ga0310343_10000579_pt1 | contig 17575 bp, 19 predicted proteins | sample HC15DNA2025_MG_FD_203519 | JGI IMG/M metagenome (GOLD analysis project Ga0310343, IMG submission 203519) | Marine microbial communities from station ALOHA, North Pacific Subtropical Gyre - HC15-DNA-20-25_MG | ecosystem: Environmental > Aquatic > Marine > Oceanic | place: Pacific Ocean: North... | reverse complement strand
AGTTAGCAGTTGAAGGAGCAATTTAATGTCTATCTTTATTGATAATGAAACAAAAGTTGTAGTTCAAGGACTTACTGGAGAACAGGGAAAATTTCATGCATTGAGAAATAGGGATTACGGTACAAAAGTTGTTGCGGGTACTAGACCTGGTAAGGGTGGAGAATCTGTAGAGGGAATTCCAATTTTCAATACAGTTGAAGAAGCTGTAGAAGCAACCGGAGCAAATACAGCTATGACATTTGTTCCTCCTCCATTTGCAAAAGATGCAGTTTTAGAAGCTGCGTATGCTGGGTGTGATTTGATAGTGTGTATTACTGAAGGAATTCCTGCCAAAGATGAAGCAGAAATGTATGACATCTTAAAAGAAAAAACATCTTCAAGACTACTTGGTCCAAATTGCCCTGGATTAATTTCTCCAGGTAAATCTAATGTTGGAATCATGCCTCATGAAATTACTATGGAGGGAAACGTTGGTGTTGTATCCAGGTCTGGAACCTTAACTTATCAAGCAGTTCTCGAATTAACAAATTTAGATATAGGGCAATCAACATGTATTGGCATTGGGGGAGACCCCGTTCCAGGAACATCTTTTATTGATGTACTTGATGCTTTTCAAAATGACTCACAGACAGAAGCTATTGTTATGATTGGTGAAATAGGTGGAAGCGCTGAGGAGGAGGCAGCAGAGTTTATTAAGAAGAAAGTAACTAAACCTGTTGTATCTTATATCGCTGGACTTACAGCTCCACCGGGTAAAAAAATGGGTCATGCTGGAGCAATTGTTTCTGGAAATAAAGGTACTGCTAGTGCTAAAATTGAAGCACTTACTGATGCTGGTGCAAATGTTGTTGAAAACCCGACAAAAATTGGCCAGGCCATTAGGGATGTAGTATGAATGAAAATTTAAAAAGAAAAGATTTAGAATTAGCAATTCAAAAAACCAGAGATTCATTCGATACAGATAAACCCGTTGTACCTTTTATTGAAGGAGATGGCATAGGCATTGATATTTGGCCTGCTTCACAGAAAGTTTTTGATGCTGCTGTTGGAAAAGCATATTCAAACGAAAGAAAGATTGAATGGCAAGAGGTGCTTGCTGGTCAAAAAGCATTTGATAATACAAGTGAATGGTTACCAGAAAAGACAATCGAAATGTTTGATAAATTTGGAATTGGCATTAAGGGCCCACTTACAACCCCAGTTGGAGGAGGAATTCGGTCAATCAATGTAGCAATTAGGCAAAAATTAGATTTATATGCCTGTTTGAGACCACTTAGATGGTTTGAAGGGGTTGAAACGCCAACAAAAAATCCAGGAAATGTAGATATTGCTTTATTTCGTGAAAACACTGAAGATGTTTATTCAGGTAAAGAGTTAGAAATGAACTCTGAAGATGTTGATAAATTAAATAAATTTTTAAAAGAGCAATTTAATTGGGAAATTAGAAGTGATAGTGGAATTGGAATCAAGCCAATATCAAAAACTGCCTCTGAAAGACTAATTCGATCTGCACTAAATTATGCTGTAGAAAATAATAGAAAAAATGTTGCCATTGTTCATAAGGGAAACATTATGAAATATACAGAAGGTGCATTTAGAGCTTGGGGTTATGAATTAGTAAAAAATGAATTTTCTGATGTAGCTGTTTCTTGGGAAGATTGTAATGGTGATGCAGGAGATAAAATTTTAGTACAAGATGTCATTGCCGATGCATTTTTACAACAAGTATTAATCAAACCTCAGGAGTTCGAAGTTATAGCAACAACAAATTTAAATGGCGATTATGCATCTGATGCATTAGCTGCACAGATAGGTGGTATTGGCATTAGTCCTGGGGGAAATATTAATTACGAAAATGGTAAATCAGTTTTTGAGGCTACCCATGGAACTGCACCTAAACATGCTGGACAAAATAAAGCCAATCCTGGTTCTTTGATATTGTCGGGAGAAATGATGTTCAGATATATGGGGTGGAATGAAGCTTCAGATCTTATAATAAAAGCTATGGAGAAATCAATAAGCGAAGGAAATGTGACATACGATCTCGCTAGGGGTAGAACAGATGCTACAACATTATCATCCTCTGATTTTGCTGCAAGTCTAGTTGAAAATATAGAGAGTTTTTAAAAAGTATGAATAAAGTAACTATTGTTGGCGCTGGAAAATATGGTTCTATGACTGCACTAAGAGTGGCGGAGTACGATCTTGTCGATTCTGTTGTGATGACGGACATTGTTGACGGCCTTCCACAAGGATTAGCGTTAGATATGAACCAATCAAGATATGTAGAGAATTTTTCTAGCAAAATAACTGGTACTAATAATTATGAAGATACTGCAAACAGTGATGTTGTAGTTATCACCGCTGGCTTACCAAGAAAACCTGGCATGACCAGAATGGATTTACTCGAAGTTAATGCAAACATAGTCAGTGATGTTACAAAGAATATTCTTAATTATTCTAAATCACCAATCATAATTGTTGTAACAAATCCATTAGATCAAATGACAACTCTAGTTTCTCAAATTTCTGATTTGCCTAAAAACAAAGTAATTGGACAAGCAGGTGTTTTAGACTCTTCACGATTTGCATACTTTATTTCTGAAAAATTAAATGTAAACATGGATGAAATTGAAGCACTAACTCTTGGAAGTCATGGAGAAACAATGGTTCCAGTTCCATCGCAGTGCAAAGTCGCTGGTAAGTCACTTAAGGAGCTACTTAGTAATGATGAGATTGCAGAATTAGTTCAAAAGACTTCTGATGGAGGTGCTGAGATAGTTGGATTACTTAAAACTGGAAGTGCATATTTTGCACCTTCCTCCGCTGCAGCAACTATGGTTAAGTCAATTATTTCAGATTCCAATGAAATAATGCCCGCATGTTCATGGGTCGATGGTGAATTTGGCATAAATGATGTATTTTTAGGTGTCCCAACAATGCTGGGAGCGAATGGTGTTACCAAGGTTGTTGAAATTGATCTTGAAGAAAGAGAATTAAACGCTTTAAAAAGCGCTTCGGAAGCTGTTAAATCAAAGGTAGAAGAGCTTAATAGCATATTAAGTCAATAAATTCAGCCTTTTTTATAAAAAAGGCAATAAATTTAGGTTTTTAAGACAAATTAATTAAAAAAACTATACTTAATAATAAGGAGTTTTAAAAAAACTCAAAAAAGAAAGGCTAAACAGCTATGAATAAAGATCAATTAGCAAGCGTTGTAGCAGCTGAAGTAGGGTTGTCACAATCTGATGCTAAAAAAGCTGTAGAAGCCGTGTTTGATGGCGTTACAAATGGTATGAAGAATGGCGACAAAGTTAGTGTTGCTGGTTTTGGTACTTTTGAGTCAAGATACAGGGCTGCAAGACAAGGCAGGAATCCAGCTACAGGTGAAACAATCCAAATTGCTGCGAAGAATGCACCAGCTTTTAAAGCTGCAAAAGGATTAAAAGACGCTTTAAATTAAAAGCAATTTAATCGTATTTGAAAAGACGGCGAAAGTCGTCTTTTCATTTTACGGAGCAAGAATACTTATATCCCCAGAAATTTTAACTTTTTCATTAAAAAGAAGGTCTTCTGGATGTTTTTTTCCTTCAACAATTAATAATAAGTTTTCTGTGGAGATTTTAAATTTTAGAAATTTTTCATCTTCAATAGATGAATTTATGGTGATACAACTATCAAGATTGTATGTTTTGCCAATATCTGTAATTTCAAAATAAATAGACGATAGATCAATGTTTTTATCTATCAGATTAGTTTTGAATTCTTTAAGGATATCTTCAATCAATTGATAGTGAGTGTTTCTCTTTTAACATCCTCGATAGCTTTAGTAACTTGTATACCACGAGGACAAGCAGAGGTGCAATTGAATGCTGTTCTGCACCTGAATGCTCCATCTACATCTTTTAGTATTTCAAGCCTTTGCTTAGAGGCATTGTCTCGAGAATCAAATACAAACCTGTGTGCATTGACAATCGCTGCTGGTCCTACATAAGTATCTGCAGTCCAAAAAACAGGACAACTTGTTGTACAAGCAGCACACAATATACATTTTGTAGTGTCCTCAAACCTATCTCTATCTTCAGGAGACTGAAGCCTTTCTCTTTCACCAGGCTCATCATCATTTACAAGATAGGGCATTACTTTCTTATATGAGTCAAAAAAAGAATCCATATTTACTACCAAATCTTTTATGACAGGCAAGCCTCTGATAGGTTCAATTTTAATTGGGGTACTTACTTCTTTAACTAGTACCTGACAAGCAAGCATGTTTTCTCCATTAACAACCATGGCATCTGAACCACATACTCCATGAGCACAGGATCTTCTAAAAGCTAAACTTCCATCATCAAACCATTTAACTTTGTGAAGTAAGTCTAATATTCTCTCATCAGGGTCAGCTTCAAGAATATATTCCTCCCAATGACCTTTTCTATCTGTCTCAGGGTTATATCTTAAAATATTAACTTTAACATCCATCAGTACTTTCTTTCTTTAGGTTCATAATTTCCAAGTTCAACATCTTTATATTCTAGCTTAACGGAATCTCCATTCTTAAATGCAAACGAGTGCTTAAGCCAATTTTTGTCATCCCTTTCAATATGATCGACTCTTGAGTGTGCACCTCTACTTTCTTTTCTATGGAGCGCACTTGCAACAGTTGTGTCTGACATATCTAATAAGTACTCAAGCTCAATTGCTTCTAATAGTTCTGTATTAAAAACTTTACCTTTGTCCGAAATAGTTACATTTTGATATCTATCACGAAGATCGGAAAGTATTTTTGTTTGCTTTTCTAGACTTTCTTCTGACCTAAAAATTTTGGCATTTTCTTCCATAGTGTCCTGTAACTCTTCGCGGATTCTTGGAACTGAAAATTCAAGGCTATGATCTTTTTCTATTAAGTTTTCAATTTTATTAGTTAAGTCTTCAGCAGCATTATCAGAGAGTGTCATTGGTTTAGTTGAGGAAACATAGTCAACCATGCTTTGACCTGCTCTTTTTCCAAAAACTACTATATCTAGTAGTGAATTTGTACCTAATCTATTTGCTCCATGTACACTTACACATGCTGATTCTCCTGCAGAATAAACTCCCGGTAGGACTGTTCCCGTGGCATCGCTTAAAACTCTTGCATTAACATCGGTTGGAATACCCCCCATAGCATAATGTGCAGTTGGTTGCACTGGAATTGGTTCATTAATAGGTTCAATTTTTACATAAGTTCTTACAAAATCAGTAATATCGGGAAGTTTTTGTTTGATTGTTTCAGCACCAAGGTGAGTTAGATCTAAATATACAAAATCATTATTTGGTCCAGCACCGTTTCCTTCACTAATTTCTGTAGCAATTGCACGAGAAACCATATCTCTAGGTGCTAAATCTTTGATTGATGGTGCATATCTTTCCATAAACCTTTCGCCATCTTTATTCCTCAAAATACCACCCTCTCCACGTGCAGCCTCTGATAATAATATTCCGAGTCTATATATTCCAGTAGGATGGAATTGATAAAATTCCATATCTTCAAGAGGTATTCCCTTTTGATATAAAATTCCCGGACCATCACCAGTAAGTGAATGAGCGTTTGAGCTAACTTTATAAATTTTGCCAAAACCTCCCGTTGCAAAAGTTACTGCTCTGGCTTCAAAAATATGAATATCACCTGTTGCAATTTCATATGCAATAACACCCTTACAAACTCCATCATCGATTTTTATATCTAACACTTGAAACTCATCAAAAAAAGTAACACCCATTGATACACACTTTTGATATAAAGTTTGCAAAATCATATGACCAGTTCTGTCGGCAGCATAACAAGCTCTGAAAGCTGGTGCCTCACCTTCTTTAACAGTATGACCGCCAAACCTTCTTTGTGCTATTTTTCCATTTTCTAATCTACTAAAAGGTAAGCCCCAATGTTCTAACTCAACAACAGAATCAATCGCTTCTTTGCAAAGAATATCCACTGCAGGTTGGTCTGCTAAGTAATCAGAACCCTTTACTGTATCAAAAGCATGCCAATTCCAATTGTCTTCTTCTACATTTGCTAAAGCAGCACTCATGCCCCCTTGAGCAGCACCAGTGTGTGATCTTGTAGGATAGAGTTTTGTAATTACTGCAAGTTTCATGTGAGGAGCCGCTTCAATGGCTGCTCTTAAACCTGCTCCTCCTGCTCCAACGATTACACCATCAAATGAATGCTTTATAACTTTCATACTTCCCTCACAAACGCTACTAATACATAAGTTCCTAGTATAAAAAATGCAGTTGATGTAAAGTACAATCCATATAAAGCAAGTTGTCTAGATGTTTTATTAGCAATATTGTCGTGCATCACTATTCTCAGTCCATTAGTGCCATGAAGAATACTAAGAGTTAATAAAAGCCAATCAAATGTTCTCCAGTAGGGGGTGTCCCATCTTGCTGCTACAAATTCATAATCTAGGTTTAGTGTGTCATTAAATACATGCATTATAAACATATGCCCAGCAGCTAGAAGAACTAGAAATAAACCACTTATTCTCATAAAAAACCAAGCATAAAGCTCAAAATTACTGCCACCAATAGGTGGAGTCCTTCTTCCCCAGTCAGTTCTTTTTACTGATTTCAATTTGTTTTCCAATCTGGCAGAGGCCTGACCATACAATCAACAAGGGTTGTTCCTGCTGAACTTTTTTCTAAGCATACTTCAAAGTAAGAATCTATCATTTTGTATGTTGTAGGTACAAATATCACAACAAAAACTACCATCGCAGTTATGTTTAATGCCTTTTGATAATCTGATCCTTTGCTCCATAAATCAACTGCAATAATTCTTAAACCATTTATAGCATGTGCTAAGACAGCTGCCATTAAGCCGACTTCTCCAATTCTGAAATAAAAGTTCTTATATATTGCCTCAGCACCTTCGTAAATCTCAGGCCCAGCCAGGATAAGTGCTGTAGATATGATGTGAAGCAGTAAGTATCCAAACAATGCAACTCCAGTGATTCTGTGGAAGAGGTATAGCCACATACCGGTCCTTCCTTTATAAACAGAACCAGTAGACACGATGTTTTGATTTTGCATTATCTAATTATCCTATATTACCAAAATAACTAATAATTATTTAGACAATTCAGCTCTTGACAATTAGATTTTGATGTAATAAATTACACTTATGTAATTTACTGTAAGGAGCAGGGGTGGAGTTAAAAATAATAGATGAGTTAATAGGCGGAATGCCTTCCTGGACTGAAGAAGCAAATTGTAAAGGGGCAGACGCAGATCTATTTTTCCCTGAAAGAGGAGCCTCCACAAGAAAAGCAAAAGCAATATGTAGAGCCTGTACAGTTCAAGATGAATGTCTTGAGTATGCGGTTGAACAATCAGAAAAGTTCGGTATTTGGGGTGGCCTTTCAGAAAGAGAAAGAAGGCGCATCAAAAGACAGCGTGCTGCTGAATTTGACGTTAGAGATGTAGGTTAAATACCAAAGCTTTCAGAGTATTCGCTAAAGTCTCTTTCAACACCTATCTCATCGCTCTTTATTATTTCTGTGATTACGTTTTCTTTATTTGTAATGTATGTATATCTTAAAGATATACCTGCACCATCATGAAAGCATCCAAATTTTTTGGCTACTTCACCATGAGGCCAGAAATCAGATAAAATAGGGAACTCAATTTTGTAATGTTCAGCCCAAGCCCTATTGGTCGGACTTGCACCTACTGTAACCAGTACTGTATTTGTATCTTCTTTTATAAAAGATTCCTGATAGTCTCTTAATTCACAGATTTCTTTATCGCAAACACTACTAAATGGGAATGGCATAAATACAAACATTGTTTTTTGACCCAAAAAGTCCTTGTCGCTGTATTTCGTTTTATCATGGTTATATAATTCAAATTCTGGTATCTTATCCCCGATATTTAATGACATATACATAATCCTTTCTTAATAAATCAATATTAGCGAATATATATTTAAATAGGTGGTAATGAAGTTCTAGCTGCCCAAGAAATTGGATCTTCAATTTCTGAAGATGATGGTATAAGTTCAATATCTGACAAAATATCTACAGACGAATATTGACTTTCACTTTCAATTAAATAGTTTATGAAACGCTCTGATTTTTCATCATAATTTGAGATCTTATTTTCAAAATCATTTATATTTTCATTCGTTCCAGCTAAATCTAAATCTGCGACTAAATCTATAACACTAGGATCTATGTAATTTAAAAAATCTTTAGTAGCATTTTTAATGACTTGTCTATAAAAACTTAGTGGTGCAAATATAGAATCAAATATTGAATCAAAGTTGAAATTATTTAGCTCTGGCATATTTGAAAATATTTCTTCCGGATTTGAAAAACTCGTAGGATCTATATCTGGTTTTATTTCACCTAAGCTTTCAATTAATCTTTCGTTACTCTTTTGCATTTGTTTAAGTACAAATAAAAAAGGTGCATTAAATTTTCCTAAAGACAGTGCAATAAATTCTAAAGCCATTAATGCCATCGTGGCTTCTTTATCATCAACTTCAAATTTTGTAATTCTAGACTCAAAATTTAATTTGTTGATTGCAAGTGTGTTACTTTTTGGGAGAACAATTCCAAAATGGCTTAGTCCCCAAGTATTTTTACTAAGGAAACCGGAGATATTTCCAAGCTGCATACCAATTAAAGATGATTGTGCACCACCTAAATTAAATGGACCAGTGTTTGTCATATTTAAATTACTAAAGTCAAAATGTTTTACAGAATCTAAGAACCAGTTTCCATACTCCTTAGCACTCATTATTTGTAAATTCTCAACATCAACATAGGGGTTGTCTAAAGATTGGTTATTTAATTGAATTGCTCTAAAAATTTCTTCATAGTTCATTTCGCTGTTTGACAACAGATAATTTTCTTCAGATTCTTTATTAATATGATTATTAATTTGAGAAGCTAAATTCCAATTAACATCACCATCGTCATTATTAAATAAATTAAATAATTGAGAAAAAATATCGTCAGACATCTGAAGGGCGAAGATCTAACTCAAAAACAAGTGTAATTGTTTGAGAGTTTCTTAATATTTCGATTTCTACAGTATCACCAGCTCTTTTTTCTCTTAACACCGTAATTAAACCATCCAATGTTTTAACATTTATGCCATTAATTCTTTTAATAACATCACCAGCCAGTGCGCCAGCTTTGCCAATTGCAAAAACTTCATTTCCTGGACCATATAGCTCTTGAATTATGACCCCAGAGAATACTCGTGCCCCATCTTCTGCAGTATCAAAATGTTGTGCCCCTAAAATTCCTAGAAAGGCGTGTAATATGCGACCTTCCTTGAGTAAATCATCTGCAATTCCCAGTGCTAAATTGACTGGAACGGCAAATCCTAATCCTTCTGCACCCACATCAGCTGTAGCAATAGCCGTAGTTATACCAATTAATTCACCATTACTATTTATTAAGGCACCTCCGCTGGATCCTCTTGTGATAGGTGCGTCGGTCTGGATTAAGCCAAATAAGGTAACTCCTGAATTCATAGTTTCACCACCTACGTCTAGTCTTCTTTCTAAAGCTGAGACAACCCCAGTAGTTACTGTGGGTGCAGCACCTAAAGTTAATGGATGTCCAATAGCAACTGCAAGATCTCCAACCTTTAGAGCTTCACTGTTACCAATAGATATTGGAATTAAATTTGATGCTGAGATTTTCAATAATCCAATATCTGTTAACCTATCTGACCCAATAATCTCACTTTCGTACATTCTTCCATCTTCAAAAACAACCCTTACTTGAGTTGAATTATCAATAACATGGTGATTCGTCATTATTAAACCATCACCAGAAATAACAACACCTGAACCGCCACCATTTGGTAGAAATTCTCCATCTTCTGATGTATTTCCTACTTGAACCTGAACAATTGTTTTTGTAGCTAGCTCAGCTATTGATACTATTTCTGTAGAATCAACTCTTGGCATTACTAATTCTTTTTCAGTAACAGTTTCTGTTATCGTTACAGGTTCTGGAATTATAATCTCTTCCTCATCGAATAAACCAAACAAAAATAGAAATGATAAAACTATTCCACTTGAAATTAAGGAAGATCCAAAAACAATATTTATAGAGCTTTTCTTTTTGTCAGATTTTTTTTCAATCAAATCAGAGATGTATTGTTCCTGCTCAAATAGTTCTTGCTGAGAATAATTTCCTTCAATCATATATCTAATAATAAATATGGAATAATTGTAACTAATATTTGTGAGCAATTTTTTTACAAGGTTTCATGTAAAATTTATTAAATTTTGTATAGGTTGAAAAAATTTACTCTATTACTTAAAGTTATTAAGTAAATGTTATCTGTTCAAAACCTTGAGGTTGTTTATCAGGATGTAATTCTTGTTCTCAGAGGAATATCTTTTGAAATTCCAAAAGGAAAAATAGTGGCCTTATTAGGCAGTAACGGATCCGGTAAAACAACTGTCATAAGATCTATAACAGGCCTTTTAGATGTTCAAAACGGAGACATTACAAAAGGAAATATATCTGTTGATGGTGATGACATTACTAACTTAAATCCATCAAAAATTGTAGAAAAAGGTATTGCGCAAGTTATGGAGGGTAGAAGAATCTTTTCTGAACTTTCTGTAGTTGAAAACCTTCGTTTAGGCGGACACACTAATAATGCTAATATCCAGAATAATATTGATAGAGTTCTTGGTATGTTTCCGGCTCTAAAAGACAGACAAAAAGGTGAAGCGGGTTATCTTTCTGGAGGTGAGCAACAAATGTTAGCAATAGGTAGAGCACTTATGTCTGAACCAGAATATCTCCTACTCGACGAGCCAAGTTTAGGGCTAGCACCTAAGCTAGTGGATCAAATTGCTGAGTTGATTCAGGAGATCAACAAACAAGGTGTTACTGTCTTACTTGTAGAACAGAATGCAAATATGGCACTAAATATTTCAGATCATGGATACATAATGGAAACGGGAAATATTGTCATGGATAATGACAGTAAAAAACTACTTAATGATGAGGACGTTCGAGAATTTTATTTAGGTTTAAATGCTGAAGGAACAAAAAGAAAATCTTTTAAAGATGTTAAACATTATAAAAGAAAGAAGAGATGGTTGTCATGAGCCAAATATTAAGCTTCAAAGACGTTACTTTAAAATTTGGTGGCATTACCGCCCTTAACTCGGTAAGCTTCGATGTTAACCCTGGCGAACTTTATGCAATAATCGGTCCAAATGGTGCAGGTAAGACATCAATATTTAATTGTATTAGTGGGATTTATAGACCAACAGAAGGCGATGTTACTTATGGTACAAGTTCTATTCCTGAACTGAGGCCTGATCAAGTAGCTAACCTTGGGATTGCGCGAACTTTTCAGAATATTGAACTATTTGAGAACATGACTGTAATTGATAATATTTTATTTGGTGCACATAGCAAATTAAATTATGGAGCAATCTCAAGCCTTTTTTATACAAGAAAAGTAAGAAACAGTGAAAGAGAAGCAAGGGAAATTGCTGAGGACATTGTTGATTTCCTTGAGATTGAACAATACAGATATTCATATATACTTTCACTACCATATGGTGTTCAAAAAAGAGTTGAATTAGGAAGAGCTTTAGCAATGAATCCAGAGATAGTTTTACTTGATGAACCAGCTGCTGGTATGAATAGTGAGGAAACAGAAGATATTGCACGATTTATAATTGATTTACATGAAGAAAGAAAAAAGACAATAATACTTGTAGATCACGATATGAATATGGTGATGGATATTGCTGAAAGAGTAATGGTTTTAAATTTTGGAGAAAAACTGGCTGAGGGTACGCCAAAAGAAATAGTAAATGATAAAAATGTTATAGAAGCATATTTGGGGGGTAAGTGATTATGGCAATAACAATGAATGACATATATGAAATTTTGAAAAATGAAGGTGGAAGAACGCCATCCGAAAAAGTTATGGAAGTTTCCAAAGATTATCCAGAAAAAATAGCTATGAGATACAAAGAATTTGGAATCTGGCAAGAGACTAATTACAGAGATTTTTGGTTGAAATCAAATTATGTATCAATGGCTTTACGTTTTTTTGGTGTAGAAAAAGGTGAATCAGTAGCCATACAATCTGAAAATCGGCCAGAATGGTTTTTTGCAGATGTTGGTACGCAGTCTATTGGTGCTGTAAGTGTGGGTCTTTATCCAACAAACCCATCTGCTGAAGTAAAGTATTTGCTTTCACACTCTGAAAGCAAAATTTTATTTGCAGAGGACCAGGAACAGGTTGATAAAGCACTGGATGTAATCGATTCACTTCCTCAGTTAGAAAAAATAGTTTATTTTGAAAATAAGGGTATGTACAGCTATGACCATCCTAAGTTAATGACATTTTCAGAATTTCTGGATATTGGTAAAGGTGAATACGAATCTTTTCCTGAATTTGTTGAAAATGAGATAAAAAAACTAGATGACAACGACGTGGCTATCATGGTTTACACTTCTGGAACTACTGGCCCGCCAAAAGGTTCAATGATAACTCATGGTAATTTACGATGGGTAGCCACTCAGCTTCCATATTTTCCAATATCTAATAATTTAAGTGAAGGTGATTCCCAATTTCTATCTTATTTACCACTTTGCCATGTTTTTGGAAGGCTAATTGATTTATTGATAGGAATTCATTTGATGGCAACTATAAATTTTGCCGAATCTATTGATACAGTGCAAGCAGATTTAACAGAAATACAGCCAACAATTTTTCCTGCTGTTCCGAGAATATTAGAAAAGATGCATACTAGTGCACTTGTCAGAATGAAAGATGCTTCATTTGTAAAAAGACTATTGTTCAAATTTTCAATGTATTTGGGTGATATTGCAGTAGATAGAAAACTAAACAAAAATTTCGATGATTCATTAGCAAAGATTCTTTTGTCAATTGGTTATATTTTATCCTTTAGATCATTAAGAAAAAAACTAGGTTTACAAAGAGCAGAATTTGCTGCATCAGGTGCGGCTCCAATTGCACCAGAAGTACTTAAATTTTTTATGAGTATTGGTGTCCCTTTGTTCGAAGCTTATGGAATGACTGAAAATTGTGCTTATGCAACTAGTAACAGTCCTGAAAATATAAAAATAGGAACAGTTGGAATTCCAGCTCATGGTGTTGAATTAAAGCTTGCAGAAGATGGGGAAATTTTAATCAGGAGTGGCGGTGTATTTAAAGGGTACTTTAAAGATGAACAAGCTACAAGTGAAACTATTGATAAGGATGGATGGCTCTACACAGGTGATGTAGGTATTTATGAAGGTGATTTTGTCAAAATTGTTGACAGAAAAAGAGATATTATTATTACAAGCGGTGGAAAAAATGTATCACCATCAGAAATAGAAAATAAAATTAAGGTATCGCCATTTGTTAAGGAAGCAATTGTAATTGGTGATAGAAGAAAGTTTCTTTCTGTTCTTATTGGAATAGAATTTGATACTGTATCCAACTGGGCTTTAAGAAAAAATATTCCACATACAACCTATAGGGACTTGTCTGAAAAGCAAGAGGTAAAAGATTTAGTATGGAGAGAAATTTCAAAGGCTAATGAAAAGACGTCATCCTTAGAGGTAAGAGAGTTTCGAATGATTCCTAAAGAATTAGATCATGAGGAGGGTGAGCTTACTGCAACTCAGAAAGTAAAAAGGAATGTTTTGATTGAGCAATTTAGTGATTTGATTGAGGAGATGTATTCTTGACAACATTTTTGCAAGCTACTGTTGAAGGGCTATCACTGGCATCTATTTATTCTTTAGTTGCTATTGGTTTTGTTTTAATTTACAAATCAATGGATGTTTTAAGTTTTGCTCAACCAGCCTTAGCTGTTGTCGGAGCAGGGCTAATAAGTTCACTAGCTGTTGATAGGGGTGTACCTTTTTGGTTAGCTTTGTTTATAGGTATTTCATTAACAGGTGTTTTGGGACTTATTGTTGAAAGAACTTTCTTGAGACCAATGGTAGGTGAGCCCGTATTTTCTGTAGCCATATTAACAATAGGTATTGATATATTATTGAGAACTACCTTAGATAATTGGATAGGCCTTAACCCAAGATATATGGGTGACCCATTTCCAACATTTGGAAACTTTGGTTCAGCACAACTTGGTGAGGTGACCATTAAATATTTAGAAATTGCTGCATTAGCGACAGCAATTTTTATCATTATCGCTCTAAATATATTTTTTAAAAAGTCAAAATATGGCGTAGCAATGAGAGCTACATCATTCGATCAAGAAGCAGCTCTAGCACAAGGGATTAATGTTGGAAGAATATTTGGACTTGTTTGGTTTATCGCTGGAATTTTAGCTGCTTTCGCAGGGTTTTTTATTACTGGTGGCTTCAACACGCTATCACAAACAAGTTTTGTTGTTGCTCTAAGAGCTTTACCAGCAGTTGTTATTGGCGGTTTAGACTCAATTCCTGGAGCAGTAGTTGGTTCAATAATTATTGGATTAACACAGGGGTATGTTGCTTATTATCAGTATGATTTTGAATCACTTACGGGTATAACATTAGGTAATGGTTTCTCATTAGTTGCACCCTATATAATCATGTTTGTTATTTTAGTACTAAAGCCTGATGGCTTATTTGGCACAAAGGAAGTTGAAAGAGTATGAAAAGTAGGCCAAATCTTTATACTAATTATGATAAAGAAACTGCAATATTTTCAAATAATATTCAAAAATTTTGGTTCGCTGTTTTGTTTTTACTATCAGTATCTCTTTGCTTTGTAGCAACAGATTATTGGATTTTACTAATATCGAGGTCTCTAACCTTCTCAATTGGTGCTTGGGGAATAAATATAGTCTCTGGGCTAGCAGGACAAATTACATTAGCTCATGGATCCTTTATTGGTATTGGTGTATATACAGCAGCAGTATTAGGAGGAGCGGCTTCAAGCAGCGTCTGGGGTTTAGAGCTTGATATGTTAATTTGGTTACCAGCAGCTGGAATTGTAGCAGCACTTTTTAGTTTCATTTTGGCCCCACTAGCAGTTCGATTAAAAGGTTTAAACTTAGCCTTAGTGACTCTTGCCTTCTTATTTATTTGTTCACATATTTTTTCAAACTTTATATCAGTTACCGGTGGAGCAGGTATTGGCAGGAAGGTTGCAAAGCTTGTACTTTTTGGAATCAATCTTGAGGATGGATTGGTATTTGGCGATTTTTTACTTGAGAAAAATCAAATTCAGTATTTAATGTGTTTATTTCTATGTATGTTTATGGGTTTTGGTTTTAAAAACATTGTACGCTCAAGAGCAGGAAGGGCTTATGCGGGAATTCGTGACGGGGACATTGCAGCTGAAGCTCTAGGAGTAAATTTATTTAGATATAAGGCTAGCGCATTTGCTCTTGCTAGTTTTTATGCTGGCGTTGGTGGAGCTATGGCATCTACAATTTCGGGTGGCGTAGAACCAGGCTCATTTAATCTATTATTTTCTATTTTAGCTGTCGCAATAATTGTGATTGGTGGTGCTGGAACAGTATTAGGACCTCTTTTTGGAGCATTCTTTTTTATAATGGCACCAGGCTTTATTCAATATATTCTCAAAATAACACACTTAACGGAATCAGCGTTACCGCTTAATTTAGGCCAAATAGAAGCAATGCTTTTCGGGCTTTGTATAATCTTATTTTTGCTATTTGAACCAAGAGGCCTATGGGGTATATGGTTTAGGTTACGTAATTATTTTAAAGCTTGGCCTTTTTCCTACTAGATTATGAAAAATCTACTAATCTTTAATTATTAGTACTAATTAATCTAAGGGGGAGTAATGAAATCATTGCGTAAGCAAGGAATCATTCTATTTACTATTCTCGCCCTTGTTTTAGTAGCCTGTGGTGGTGACGCTGCTGAGGAAGAAGTTGTAGAGGAAGCAACGCCTGAAGTTGTTGAAACTCTAGACTCGCCTGCAGTAACAACCGCACAATCTGTTAAAACAGGAGTGGGGGTAACTTCAGACCCATGTCCAGAAGCTGTTGGATCATTTCCAACAGGTGCAGACCCATCCAAGGGCTGTATTTATCTTGGGCTCATAAATGACTATACAGGTCCTTATGGAGCACTAGGTCCAGCACTTGAGCTTGGACAAAGAGCATTCTGGCTATGGGCAAACACAGCTGGCGGAGTTGGAGACTACAGCGTAACCATTGTTGAAGGTGGAGACGCACAATACAATCCTGCAAGACATCTAGAGGTTTATAATACTCAAAGAGAAAGTGTTGCAGCATTAGCTATGTCTTTAGGAACACCGCAAACTTTATTTATTCTTGATGAACTAGATAAAGACAATATGATTGCAGCACCAATGAGTTGGTATTCAGGTTATGCATATAAAGAACTTGATAAAGGCTTAATTGTTGAATTCGGATCTTCATATTGTGCACAAGGTATGAATGCTCTTGACTGGGCGCTAGCTAGCTTACCAGTAGACATCAAAACTATCGGAATTATCGGTAATGCTGGTGACTATGGTGGTGACTGGGCTAAGGGTGTTCAAGCTGCTGCAGAGGCAAACGGAGTAACAGTTGCATGGAGTTATTTACCTCCAGCTACTGAATTCGACGTCGCACAAGCAGTTGGCTTAATGGTTACACAACCAGTCGATGCATATTTCCCAGCTTTAGGACCTACAGCAATGGCACAAGTTGCTGGTGGTGCTTTCCAACAAGGAATAACGCCAATAGCTATGATGGCAGCTCCATCATTTAACGACAGTTTCGTTAGAGAAGGATTTGCTTTGGCACCGTTATTTACTTCTGGGTCAATGTATGTAACAGCTTTCACACAACCGTATGAAGCTGATACACCAGGTCATGCAGCTATGAGAGCTACTTTTGAAGCAGTGGGTCAAAGCACAGGTAACTTGTTTGTTACAGCTGGTTGGACATCACAGTATCATTTAAGAGATGTACTCAAAGCCGCTATAAAAGGTGGAGATTTAACAAGAGCAGGTATTAGAAGAGCAGCAGCTAATGTTGATGTTAGTTCTGATCAAATGATGCCTATAAAAAATCTCGGTCGTGATGGAGGTCAAACAGAAACATATGTTGGAGTTCCTACAGCAGATAATTTGAGTGGTATTAACACACTTGCTTGGCCATATATTGGGCCAACAGCCGCAAACACTGATTGGAGTGCGGGCGCTTGTAGTTAATATTTAACTATTTGATATAAAGAGCCGGTACAATACCGGCTCTTTATTTTTTTTTAAATCTAAAATCTTTCTATGTACAATTTGTCAAAAACAAACAAAAAAATACTTATTTCCTTTTTAATTATTTTTATAACAATTTCATCCTTATCCCTTGTTAAGACAGATTATTACTTTATGTCTCCAGGACCTCCTTATCAGTGGGAAATAGAATATGTGGAAATTAATAGTTTTGATTTTGAAGGTAACCTTTATCAACTAACTGTGAGGAGAGATGAAGCAAATGCGTTAATATATGCTTGGTCTTTAATCAATGATTCATATGATTTATACCCAAGAGAAGTAATTTTACCTGATGGTGTTACTCCTAAAGAAC